>JACCDO010058296.1_pt1 | contig 32495 bp, 25 predicted proteins | sample 7446101 | NCBI WGS metagenome assembly JACCDO01 (sample SAMN15323440, study PRJNA562643) | freshwater metagenome | isolation source: river surface water | place: USA:Blue River Watershed | collected 2017-08-16 | reverse complement strand
CTTGAGCCTTTATCTCTGCTGCAGTCGCTGCAAGATTTGTTTTATTCATATCATTTAATAAAATTTTGCAGCCTCTTTTCGCCAGTTCTATTGCATACATCCTACCCAGGCCTGCACCTGCTCCACTTATAATCGCCACGCGATCCACAAACTGCTGCATCGCGATTGAAACAAGGACTTCACGGTCGAAAGTTGTGCCGTTCCACACCTGTCAAAACCTCTGGCTAAGGCTCTGAATAAATTACTCGATAGGCGGTACACAGGCGTTAAGTTACTAAAGACAAAAGTTGAACAAGAGGTGGTGTGGAAATTTCAGAAAAAAAAGAAAAAAAAAGGGAAAAAAAGGAAAGAAAAGGAAAGAAAAGGAGGGAAATTTGCGACAAATAACAACCACCAGGAATGCATGGTTGGCTACTCTGTCTTGCATTGCTAGTGGGTAGTGGGTGTGCATTTCAAGTTGGTCCATTGAGATGCAAACAATTACTTAATTCAGGTGGAAAAACGGTAGTAAAATTACGTTCTTCTCCGAGTAATCAACAAAGTAAACTGTGTGCAACAGAGAAAGATTCGATTTCAAATGAAATTGTGCCATCTAATGAGAATGGGATTGTAGTTAATGCGGGGGAAACAACCTCTACTCCTACTACAACACCTTACTTTTATTTCATAGTATTGAATGTAGTCGCCGTGTTATGGGGGACGCAGCATTGTCTCATCAAGAGTCTAGTCAATGAGTATGAAACAGCATCATTGGTAAACTTCTGGAGATTTCTGTTATCAACAATAATTTTTGCACCATCCTTATTTTTGAATAACAATTCAGTAACAACGTCAGATAAAAATGAAAGTAATGGCATCGTGCTAGCAGGAGTAGAGCTGGGAATCTACACGTTCCTGGGGTTCGCCTTCCAAGCAATCGGTCTGGAAACAACGACAGCATCCAGAAGCGCATTTTTGTTATATTTGAACGTAAAATTTGTTCCATTTTTGTCCGCAATATTCCTGCAGAAACAAATTCCAACTCAAATTTGGATTTCCGCCCTCTTAGCACTGTCGGGAACCTACTTACTGTCGACCGACAATGGCCCCATCAATATCGGCGATGCTTGGTGCATAGCGGCAGCACTAGCATCAGCATTTTTTATTATTCGAATCGGAGAGTTCAGTAACCGTTACAATGCCGCCAAGTTGAATGCAATTTCAGTGTCAACCGTCGCGCTTTTATGCTCCTTGTGGCTGGCGGGCGACACTCTTGCGAGCAGCGCCACATTCGACGAGGTAGAATCGATCGGGACTATCCTGAGAGGCCGTGTGCTCCAACCGTTTCTTGATAATCCGCTTCCGATCATTTACCTCGGAGGGATCGCTACTGCTTTATGCAATTACCTGCAAACTATCGGGCAAAGAAGAGTGCCCCCAGAAAACGCGGCGATCATATACTCATTGGATCCGTTATATGGCGCCTTTTTCTCGTGGTTGTACCTGCATGAGGAGTTGGGTATGCAAGGCTTCGCCGGCGGATTATTGATTCTTCTTGGCGTCTGGCTCAGCGCTAAGCAGCAGCCGAGCAAGTAGCTGGTCGCGCTCGAAGTGCGAGTGAGCTAGTAGTCGCGACGGGTGTGCCTGCGGAACCGGTACCGTTTCCATTTTGGTCCCGAAGTTTTGCTTTCCGACAACAGGAAACAACAAGGTGCCGATCAATACAGGCATTAATCAGGCGCTATGTGTGTGCATATTGGACAGTAGTGCGTGGGATGATAAAAATTGACCATTCGCAGCATGGAGAACGAGTGATTAAACACGAGTTTAATCCGCTTAACTCTGTTGCAGGAAGCGATGAAGATATAGTCACCATTGATCTGTACGATGACAGTGACAAGGTGGAGAATGAGGTCATTGAGGAAACGAAAATGGCTGCATTTGCAAAGAAAATAAGTATTTATATGCCGTTAATTTACGTGTTTCTCTCAGGAATTGGCTTCTCAATTCAATCCTTGTTCGTAAAATTATTAAGTGAAGAAGGTTTTCATGGTTCTTTTGAGATCGTCTTCAGTCGGGGGCTCATACAGCTGATTATAGCATCGCTGGTCATATATTTCGATAAATCAGAAGGTAAACCATCTATATGTGGCGATACGCCGTATGTAACATGGATTTTGTTTCTGCGTTCTGTAATTGGCTTTGGAGGTATTGCATTCTCATTTATGGCTGTTGAACTTCTACCGATCGGTGATGCTACTGTACTTGTCATGCTCTCACCCTTCTGTGCCTCGTTTTTGAGTATTTTTATCATTGGTGAGCCGTGGAAGCTGAAGGAGTTCATAGGAGCTATGGTTTCATTACTTGGTGCTACTCTCGTCGCCAAGCCACCTTTCTTGTTTGGTGGTTCTGGCACTAACAGTTTGGGGGTAATTTATTCTCTACTAGGGTCACTAACTGCAGGTGGTGCGTACGTGACAGTTAGGATGCTTGGAACAGTAGTAAAAATGCCATGGTCCAACGTTTGCTATGCGCAAGCCTGGGGCCAAGTGCTGCTATCCATTCCTTCCTTATATTTAGCTGGCCAGACATTCTCTGCCGATTTGACAATAGCGCAGTTTGCTCTCATCTTCTTTGGTGGATTCATTGGTGCATTCTCACAAATTGCAATGACTATCGGAATGCAGCGAGAGAAGTCGTCGCTGGCAACAATGATGCGGATGAGCGACATTATATTCGGCTACATCTGGCAGGTTCTCTTCACTAGCGACGGCATCAGTGGGCTGTCTATCTTCGGCGCCGTCCTCGTTACCTTCAGCGTTTTCTTTATTCTTGGTTTGAAAACACCAAATAAACCCGAGAAAGCTGTCACAACTGACGATGACAGCGACGAGACAACGAATAAAATGATAGAGTTAGCCAGTGTTCCGATGGGCAATCACGGCGAAACGCAAGGTATGGTAGCCGTTGGGATCGATGAACAAGAGATGGAGCAAGTTGACTTGGAATATGACACCGCGCGGCACAGCAAGTACAGATCTGTGGCAAAAGACGACGTATCGACTTGAAGGCGATCGGGCGCGTGGCCGTTGGTGATTGGTGTAGTCTTATTAACTGTAATTTTGTAATTTTGTTTCTTCTCCGGCTCGGCTATGTTCCACACCCTCTCACATGGGCCGATTTTTTAAAAGTGGAAAAATGACATCAGACTCAGTTGAGAGGGTCTTTTCTCCTTGATTCTTGTGTAGCGATGCAGCAGACTGTAGCGGGTCACAAGCGCAGCCGTCTTGATGTCGATGAACATCTGAAGATGTCGGCAACAAGCTCAGGTGCGGGCGAAAAAATGTCTTATGCATTGCACAGAATCAGCGATAGTACTAATGCTTATGTGCTGGCTGTAACAAGTTGTGTTTATGCACAATTCAGCGCTGATGATATTGCATCGCATCATTTAATATGGAAAAAATTGGCAATTGAAGATTATTTGTTCAGGAAATTCTTTGTAATTGTATCAGCAATAGAGAAAGAATTACACACAGAGTTAGTGTACAAACCATCAGATTTGCTGGAACATGACTATGTACTCGCCAAAGATTGCATTAACCTGAACGAGAATACAGTTACTATACTTTTTAGCTCGAACAATATAAATGACGCTATAATCGAAAGAATTGTCAATGAGTGGATCAGTAGTGTGATATCGGATGAAGCAGCGTTATATTGGCATTGTGTGTGCGATCAAGAGTATATCCGAGAGCAGTTGGTGGAGCTTGGAGCTTCCGCATTCATAGGCAATGACTCCATTTTACCTGATATTCGCATAATGAATAATAATGAGATAGTTCGTTTTCTCAGTCCAAATACCCTGGAACACACCTTCACCAAGCTGCCGTACAGTGGAAGCAGTATCTCGGGGATGCTACTGCGAAAAGGGGTTACTCTTATCTCTGGTGGCGGCTACCATGGAAAGTCTACGCTTCTCAAGAGTATAGGACAAGGCGTGCTTCTCAAGCGACTTGGTTCAGGTAAAGAGCACATAGTATCGGTGTCAAAAAGCTGCTGGATACGCGCCGAGGATGGCAGGTTTATCTCCTCCGTCAACTGCTCTCCGTTTATACAATCACTTCCAGTGGTTTCAAAATTGGATCCAACTGCTGTCACTACGAGGCAATCATCTGGTTCACTTTCGATGGCTGCGGCAGTGGTAGAGTCGATTGAGCTGGGATGCAAGCTGTTCCTGCTAGATGAGGACACTAGTGCATCCAACTTCTTGATACGTGATAGCAGAATGCGGTCCTTAATCAGTCATGAACCCATCATCCCCTATATATATCGGGTAAATGCACTGTGTACAGAGCTAGATATATCTACTATCGCCGTCGTGGGCTGCTCTGGCGACTGGTTTGACGTGATGGACACCACGGTCCTGCTCGATGAGTACGTATGTAAAGATGTCACAAAACGCGCGTTGTCAATAAGTAAAACTTTCTGCACGGGAAGAGTCGAGTTCAACGGAAGAGGCTTGGTGCACAAGCTAGAGTGGCCCCTAGCTAAGCGAGATACAAGTCCTTATGGAGTGCCGCAAAGGTATGTCAATGTCGATGCGTTGAAGGAAATAATCATGCGTTGCAGTGACCCAGAGCAGACGAGTGAGTACTTGGATGTTACGAAGGACGGCAACTATATTCGCTACTCGCGCGATGCAGTCGTCATAGATGTCACCAAACTGGAGACTAGGTGCAGCAGCAGGTCATATTTGAACGGGATTTTGCTGTTCCTCATGTGGCTCGTCGACCAGGATACGCAGAACGTTCCATTTTATAATATATTGAAGATTTATGAAGATTCTAGTGGGTCTCAAGAGCCCTCGGTGTTGCGCAAGTATAACAGTAATAAAGTGAAGTGTAGCAGCGATCCTAATGACTGGTTGTACTCGTACCAACCGACGCTGTTGGATGTAGGATATTGTGTTAACAGATGTAGGTTTTGTAGTTTCTTATATAAATAACAAAAGATTATTTTAACAGTGCTTGTAACTTTCCAGATTCGATTGCTGCTAGAGTGTTATCACATCCACCAATGTGCTGACCTTTGACGAATATATTTGGTACAGTGCGTTGCCCAGTTATTTCTAATAATGCAGCTTGAATAGCTGCACCATCGCTTTGTTCATCTAACTCATAAGCAGTGAACTTCACACCTAAAGTACTCAATGCTTCTTTTGCTTTGGCACAGTAAGGACAGTATGTCTTGGAGAACACCATAACTTTATTATCAGCAATCTGTTTCGTTGCTTTGTCTTTTGGCGACTCTCCAGCCATGGACATCCATCGACTACTCGATACTCTGTTGACTGTGTGAACGACCAGTTTGTTATTGCTTCTTCGAAGAGTCAAAGCTATCGACATCATGGTGGCGCAGATCAAGATTAACAAGAATGAGTGCAACATAAGACTTCTTTTCTTCTCCAAAATTTTCCTCTCTAATGAGTCAGATGGTGTGGATTCGATAGACTCCTCCTTATTAATTAAAAGATCTTCTTCTTCTGACTTCCTACTGATGTAGTGCGCAAAGTTTCCAACTTTAATTTACTCTTGAATTCTTTGAAGCCAACTAAAGTCTTCGTACTAGTACTCGCCCTCAACAGTCACGTTGAACTAAATTAAACTAAATTAACCTATATTGAATTAATCAAAACCGCATTAAACAACCGAGACGAACTGAAGTGTTAGCGTTGCCTCCTGCTTCTATGGTGTGTCTTGACTTACCTACCTACTTGGAGGGCCGCAGCAGACGTTGCTGGCAACTTTCAATTTCAAGGTAGTTCGCACTAGGTACAAATCACTAGCGCCAGGTTGCTATCAGGATGTCGACAAGCTTTACACAGCATCCGTTTATAGCTACGATACTTTGGTTTTATGGGAAGAGTGGTGATGATACAAAAGAAACCGTTACATCTTCTACGCCACGAAGTCCTGTGAAAAGTAATAGTCAGGGTGCCACAGATAATGTTACGTGGAAGGATTACCAAGGTGGTGATCTAAACGAATATATTTCAACTATGAATATGAGTATAACTGAAAGTAGTGATCGAGAATTGAATGTCTCCCAACTTGGATATGACAGAAATCATTCTGCAGAATATAGTCGCAAGAGTCAAGGAGATTCGGACGACTTATCAACACCACCATATGGATTCTATATACCAATAACACCACCGACAGCTGAAAAATATCCCATTCGTAGTAAATAAGTAGAAAACCCTAGAAGACAATGAAAACGCGCGCACACATCCACAGGAAATATATTTATCAGGCTCAGTTTGTGCAGCTGTTCTGATCGTAGTTAGTAGACTGAAATAGTTAGTGAACTTTATATGTTGTAGAATTGTTGAATACATTATTATTTTTGGTTAACTTGTTTACAATATTTATATATTTCCTATGTCGCGACCGAACAATCTAGTTCTGATCCAATCAATACCCACCAAGACCCTGTTCCTCCAACTGACTTGCTTGGACCAATATATACCGCGCCACAGCAAGAATCCAATAGGTCCCGAGCCGAGGATGACCTGTTCGTCTACACTTATCTGTGCTAACGCCTGCGATGCACCTACGTATGCAAGAACACCTAAATTTAAGAATTGAAATGGCTTTGCATACTCAATGTCGTCGTACTGCTTGATCTCAACGACCGCGCCAGTGGCGCTTACTTTCTTGAGTGTCTCAACCTTACTCACACCTAGTTGTCCTACTTGTATCTGTTCCGACGCATATATACTGTTGTCCTGCAGAGCCCTGGAAGGAGGAACATTATTATCTTTCCCGTTTAACTCAAATCCTTTGCTGAAAAGTCTACCTAGATACGATCCTTGCTGCGACGCAACTTGCGCTGTCTGGGGCAGGGGCATGTCTTCAATGAACGAGCAATCCCCGATACTATATATACCTTGACCACCGAGGACGCGTAGCCAGCGATCGGTTACCAGTCTTCCTCTCGCTTTAGACTGTAATTCCTTTTGCTTTGGCATACTCTCGATTGTATCCATGATTATTGGCAACGGTCCATTTCCTGCAGCCCAGACACAGAATCCGTAAGGGATGGACTCACCCGTGGATAACTCAATTGTCTTGTCTTTCACCTCCTTCACGCCCGCCTTCAACATGATGTTGGTCATTTCTTTCTCTATAAATCCGTCGGAAATCAACTTGGTATCACGTGAAACTAGACTCTTATAAGCTTGCTTCTGCAACTGCTCGTCAAACACTGCAAGTACCGCGCCGCCAGCTTCCACTAGAGTTATAGAGACATATTTCAGTAGTTTTCCGTAGTATTTCCGCCCTTCTACTTCTATCCAATCCCTCAATTCTCCTGTGAACTCCACACCTGTTGGACCAGCTCCTACCACTACGAATGCTAATGCTGCCCTTATTTCACTGTCACTTAGTCCGGGGATATTTGCGCGCTCGAAACAGTTGGCGATGGATTTTCGCAGGTTCGCTGCGTCTTCTATTTGCTTTAAAAATATACAGTTCTCTCTTACACCTGTGTAAAGAATGAGTAGGTGAGTGAGTGGATGAGTAGAGAGAAAGTAGGAAGAAGGTTAAACTAACCTTTAATACCAAATGTATTAGTCGTTGCACCCACAGCAACTAGTAAGTGATCATAAGGTAATTCAAAATCCATCACATCACATGAACTTCCCTCACATATTAGACTTCGACAGTTGACTACTTGCTTCTGACTGTTGATGCTGACGGCGGACGCTTCTAAGTAATCAGCGAAAGGATTTACATTGCGAATAGGCTCGCATATTGACCTAAACTCCACTGTACCAACGGCTGACGCTGCGAGCATGGGAGTGAACATAAAGTAGTTTCGTGGCGACACTATCTTAATGTCATACTTTGTGGCATCAACTGTCTTCAAGAATGCATGCGCGCCCCATCCGGTGCCCAAGACAACTACTTTCTCCTTTTTACTTTTATCTTCTATATTATATGTTAGTAATCCTAATTTTTCCTTTTCTTTTATATTATTTGCAAGTTGAATATCATCAATAGCCTGCATAACACGTTCAACTACAATAGATAGATAGCTTCGCTTCTGTTTAAGTGCTGTAACAATCGATTCATCAAACTGCAAGATCTCCTCCATTGTACTTAAACTATTCATATTTGTAGTTGCATCAGACACCTCATTATTCTTCTTGATTAAATTTCTTATTTCTTCTTCCGTTTTTTTGCTACTATGACAACGAGTAGTTATGCGTATTGGACTCCTCGCGAATGATTGCTGACGATGTGCCACACGAGGAAAATACAAATAAGAGTTTGTTGCACAAAGTATTATAAGTATTATAAACAATCTGTGCATTGTGTATCAACCCTTTGCCAAATCACTACTGTGGACGTCTATATCACTATCCGTTGGCAGTCAATATTCAAGCCACAATGCTTTTTGAAGCCGTGAGATGCTTTTCTTTGCATGCAACAGTGAGTCATCCCATAAGGCCGGAAAGTATTGAGTTGAGTTAAAGAAGAGAAGAACATTAAAGAAGAACATAAGTGAAGTTAGTTGCACGCGCAGTTCCAGGTTATCTGGAGCTGTGCTGCTTTATTAATTTTGTTCCTCCAATCCGTATTTTAATGCACACTCTACTTTTACAAACGTAGTTGTTATTGCTGTTGCTGCTGTTGTTGTTACACCAAAGTCCTTTCATTCTAAGTTAGTTCTCCTTCTAATAAATCTACTCGCGCTCTCGTTTGGAAGATCTGTTGGACAGGCCCTCACCGAGTTTGCCGACCAGAAGAAGAGTAAAAAAGGAGCGTAGAACAGCGTCTGCGCCTTTGTAGAGTGTGTAGGAGCTAGAGATGCTGAGATTTCCCTCCCGTTGGATGGGAATAGTATCTCCCCGGCGCCTATTTAGTGGCGTATCGGCAGATGCAGTACCAAGCGTTGTAAGTAATGCAACGACGAATGCAGAAACAACAGGTAAAAAAACTAGAAGACAGGAAAAAGGTATTAGAGATAAAAAGAAGCAACAAATTAAAGAATTAGGGAATGATACATATCATATATTTGATGCAGTACAAAAGTTAAAAGATGTTCAATGGTCAAGAGTAAACGAGACAGTTGATGTAGCGGTTCAGCTTGGTGTTGACCCTAGAAAACCTGATCAATCGATTAAAGGAATAGCAAAATTACCACATGGTACTGGTAAGGTTATTAGAATTGGTGTATTTGCATCAGGTGCTGATGCACAAAAAGCGTTAGATGCAGGTGCAGATGTAGTAGGAGATAATGATTTAGTAACAAGAGTACAAGGTGGAGAAATACCATTTGACACTGTTATTGCTACACCAGAATTAATGCCATTGGTGGGTAAATTAGGAAAAATATTAGGACCAAGAGGATTAATGCCTAATCCTAAGCTAGGTACTGTTACAAAGGACATAACAAAAGCTGTGAAGGCAGCGAAGGCAGGACAAGTGTCCTTTAGAATAAGTAAGCAAAGTATAATACACGCAGGTATAGCCAAACTAAATTTTAGTAATGAACAAATACTCGACAATTTCCGTAGTTTTATGGTAGCAATTAGTGACGTTAAACCAGAAGGATTGAAAAAGAAATACATTTTATCCGCATATTTATCGTCCACAATGGGACCGGGGTTGAAGCTAGACGTGGGCACGATCGACCCATCGAGTCCTAGGTTCATGTTAGATCCAAGTCTTATCAAAAAGTAGTTATATATATTTTCTGTATACATTCAACAAAATATCTAAAATCTCCTCACCCACTGATAACGTCACAACAGTTTTGACGCAACAGAAATGGCGACACACTAACTGGAGTGTGCTAGTGATGCAGAAGCAGAGAACTAAATTGCAGATCCAGTGTCAAAACTCAGTGAAATCTTCGCGGGAACTGTGGGGTACCGTCAAGGCCTCATCAAGTCTTCCTTCCGGAAGTAAGGAAAGAAAGAACACAGAATCTCTCGGCGGTTGTGTGTATCTGTTCGGCCAAAATGGAAGGAGGGGTCCACGCACTCTCATGGTACCTCGACATCCCTGTGGTATCAAGGTGCTATTTAACTGGCGCAGTATTAACGACATTGTTGTGTTTTTTAGAGATAGTATCACCATTAACGCTGTATTACAACTACGACTTGGTGGTCAATAAGGGACAGTATTGGCGACTGTTCTCGTCATTTATGTTCTTTGGATCGTTCAATCTAGACTTTTTATTCCACTTATATTTCGTGGTTCGTTACTGTCGATTATTAGAGGAAGGTTCATTTCGAGGTAAAACAGCAGATTTGTTGTACATGTTATTGTTTGGCGCTTTTGTTACATTATTATTCCCATCATTTTTCCCATTATTTTCCAAGATTAAGTTTCTTGGTCATCCTTTAGCATTTATGATGGTGTATCTATGGGCCAGAGGACCTGAGCAACGGAACGTTCGAATGAGTTTACTGGGACTGTTTCCCTTCAATGCGCCATATCTCCCTTGGGTGCTACTATTGTTTTCGTTATTTCTACGGAATCCAATTGAATCAGATGTCTTAGGAATTATCGTTGGTCACATATATTATTTTCTACATGATATTTACCCACAGGTTGCTGCCGTTAGAGGTTGGTCATTGAAACAGGTGTTGGTTGCACCCGCTATCTTGCATTGGATTTGCGGATCTTTCCCTGATGCAGTTGTCATCAATCATGTGGAAATTCAAGAGAATCATTTACACGAGGAGTAGGTGAGAGAGCATAATTTGTCAAATATTGTTTTAATATATAAATATTACTCTATTACATGCTGCACATTATTTATATTCTTGGGGTCCTCGTTGTCTCTTGATTCATGCTGGTTTTTAATCATCTTCATTCTCTGGTGCAACCAAAAAATTACCAGTTCTAGTTTCCCAGGACGGCACTGTCGTCCCTAATTTGGTCGATACTTGTGTCAATGTATTCACTTGGTTCACTTCGTATTCCATCGCTAGTCGCGCTACTTTCTGCGCGTATGTTTCTTCACTTTTTTTGGTTACTTTAATATTCGTTTCTTCACCCTTTCTTAGTTCTGGTTTAGCACTCTTACGTAGTTGAATACTTGAACCTGGTATAATGCCACCTTTAGCGTAGAAGCCAGGCTCTCTATCTGCTTCATAATAATATTTATCGCCGCTAGCTTTAACGGGAATACCATTACGTAATCGCTCTATTGAATTAATTCTTTGTTTTCTATTCATATAACCTTCCATATCATATTGCGCACCTCCTCGTACACGAGCACATGGTATTCCTAGTTCTTCATTGATGACTACTCTTTTCTTGCCTAAATCTAACGTTTCTCCTTGCTCAGATCGTTTTGTTGATTGATCTGGGAAATATTTTACACCTTCTCGTCTTGGTTCTTCATCATGTCGGATAGGTTTAATACTCTTCTTTCCTCTTTCAACCCATTCTTTTGAGACTGGTTGAGGCAAACGGGTCTTTACCTTTTGCTCAAATGGCATCGAATACAACGGCAGATAATGTTGTCGAGCTCCCTCGCTCGGCACTAATGATCGACGATTAGGATCCTCAATACTATCCGATAATAAGAAATTCTTAAACTGTTCATTTGCTGGTGGTACAACGTGCGGTCGACGTGCCTTGAATTTGTAATTCTCCAGCATTTATTACACTGTATTCATATATTCAAGCGGAGCAGAGGTGAATATAGTAGGATTCTATTTTTTCGGCGATAAATTTTTCTGATAAAACGAACAGGCCCGACAATTTGAAGACTCATGTCTCAAATGAATAAAGAGAGTTAACAAGGTTATTGCATGCAGATGGAGCCAGAGGTAGTTGTACAGCGCGATATTTCAGCGGGGCAACTCTCACAACCACCCTGTAACTATAGAAGTATACGAGACAGAAGAATTTTACCTTTTAAAAACGGGCAATCTAGCTACCATAAATAGAAGCAATCTAGCCGCCGTAACTACGACGTATTAGTATATGATCATTAGCTGTGTCTGTTGATTTGTAGAGGGCCGGTATTTTGGTTCATTGAACGACATCTTCCTAGTCATCACCATCGTTTGAAGTTAAAACCACTGTTTCAATCACTAAAATGTTTATCTACGCCGTACTTGCACTATTATTGGTCTCTGCCAATGCATTCAGTGTCTCTCGCACCGCCAGAGTCACCTCAAGATCATTAAATATGGCCTTCGCTGGTGGATTACCAGGTACTAATTTTTCACCAACATATTAGCATAAGCATTAGTGCTTCATGCCACTAATTCCTCCACATCCTGCATATTTCTCGATATTGTACTTATTTAATGCAAAATATAGGCAACGAAGGACCTGAGCTTAAGAACTTCGACCCATTAGGTTTAGCTGAGAAATCACCTGAATGGGTTCCATTCTTTAGAGAGGCAGAGTTGAAACATGGTCGTATTGCTATGTTAGCGGCCGCTGGATGGTTAGCAACTGATTTAGGTGTTACATTACCAGATCACGCATTCTCATCTGTAGCAGCTCATAACGCTGGTGTTACATCTGGTGCTATGATTCAAATTTTATTCTGGACTTCATTATTAGAGATTATTTCATGCCCTGCAGTAGCTGCATTGAAGGACGGATCTCGCAAACCAGGTGATTTCTCATTTGATCCATTAGGTTTTGGCAAGAACGCAGCCAGTTTAGCCAAATATCAAGTAAATGAACTTAAGAATGGTCGCCTTGCCATGTTGGCAATTGGTGGTCTAGCCACCCAATCCGTCTTAACAGGCCACGGATTCCCATATTTATATTAATTGTCTGAGTGTGTAATTCTAAGACTTTAATCCCTATATTTCATTACATTTACAAGTTAATAGTTAAGCGCGCGGACTGACGTTGTTGGTGGTGCTAGCGAAGTACTGACCCCACGTCTCGTCCTTCGGCAGCTGATAGTGGCTCAGCTTGCCTTGGGTGTTGACTGCACCGCGATAAAAGTCAATATCATCGAATGCTCCTTCATCCTTGAGATAAGACTCGGCACTGTTGACAGCGTCATCATTCGTTGTGTTCTGACTGCTATTCGAAGGCGAAGTATCTTCCTCTGACTCCAGCGCGGCTTGGCGACAGTTGTCTCTGATAGGCTTCAAGAAGTTCATCAGATCGGTCCCACCCGTTCCCTTGCCGCCTGCGCTAGACTCTAAATTATCAGCGCTTTTATGACTCTTTCCCGTTTGCTGGCTCATGATGTACTCGGCAACCAGCGCGATATGAGTAGTGCGGAAGGTCGACAGTTTGGCAATGCACTCGTCATAAGACAGCTTCAATGCTTGCGCCCACGGCTTCTCATCGCCAGTAATATCACTGGTTACATCAACCACAAACTTCCTGATGCAGGCAACGGACTCTATGTACGTCAAGAACTCGCGGTGAAGACGAGGCATATATGCTCTCATTGACAGCAAAAATTCTTGGGACTTAATATTGCTGTGGTCCACACCTAAGGAGATGTCTAGGAATGGCAGCATAGATGACTGCGCCGCTGAACCACCGTAAAACTGCTGCCTCTCATCGCTGACACCCCGATACAACACTCCTTTGGCAAGAGTGGGATTATGCTTCCATCCAGAGAGAAATGGACGCACACGATGATAGAATATGAAGGGATGACACCCTTCGCGCATGCTGTTGAGGCTGTCGCACATGCCTTGGATGCTCAACGCTATCTTCTTCAGCTGCACCATGACGTACTTGGCAACTCTGCCTTCTGTTAGTTCGCCGACTAATGCCGACTCATACGATAGCGTGTGGTCGTAGTCCTGGTCTATCGCCAGCAGCTCTCGCCTGTCGTCGCCGTGCGCATCACCTGCAGTAGACTCGTCGCTTTGCTTATTACTAATAATTCTTCTACCACTCAGGCTTCTCACGCGCACTTCTGACTCCTCGCGATAGCGTTGTATTGCGTCGATGGAGAGCATCACGGGGATTATAGAGGCAGCCCCACGCGCCTCCACTTCCACGGTGATGAGGTAAAACCACGATTCGTCACGGCCATCAAAGAAATTGTTCAACGTGGATAAGTTCTCCATGCATATTTCTCCTTCCAAGTCAAGTCGTCGCCAGTTATATAGCACAATACTAGGGTGTCCCAGCACTGGTGGAATCCCTAGCTTATTCGACACCTCCCACAACGGCACGGCAATACCCTCAGGAATCTCGTCAATGGGCTGTGGTCCACCCCATACGTATGCATGAGCGAAGAGGCAGAGTAACAGATGGGCCCTTCTCAGCTCCGCGTCAGTTACGAGTTTGTCTGTAGCCAATATTGGCAGCTGTTTGATCGGATCGCGCGCTTGCCCGAGTCTAGCTCCCAATAATTTTGGTAAATCATCACCCAAATCCTCCCATAAATGGTACCTGGCGCAAGGCAATCGTTGTAATGGGTCATTTTTAGGTAAAAACCCTGTGTTTGGATCAACGTCGTACTTCTTCAGTAGCTCTTCTACGTGCTCTAGTCCCTGCGACATGGTGTTGTGATTCGAATTTAATGCTTTGATTATGTTATGGTCTCTAATAGCAGACGGTAGATACCACGATGCATGTTTAGACCATAGTGTTCCTCGCCGAGTAATTTCAGACGATTTTTTCTTTGTAACTTCTTCTTCTATACGATATATGAATGATGGACGACTTGTCATACCATTATTATGATTATTATTATGTTCATTTTTGCTATTGTTATTACTATCGCTAGCATGATTTTGATTGCGTGTCAAAGTTGGAGTTGATTCTTTCGAACTTTTTTTATTATTTCTCTCGTTATTCTCACTAGGCTCTTGTTGCAACTCTTTTATTATACGTAAATAAGCAGCTTCCTTCCCAATACCATAGCATACGTACATGCCTAGAGCAAGCACGAAAAGCAGTATAGGCATCACCGGAAGTGGAAAAGTCGCATCCATAGAGAAAGGAGCCATCTTTAACCACCAGTTGGTAGACGGGAAGATATAGATTCGGGTGATTCCTTATGTTCAACCTTGAATTTTCATGCGTCAGCTGACACAGCATTCCAGCATTGCGGCCAGGGTGTGGATTATTTCTTGAGACGGAAGGCATCTTCTATTCCAATAATACACACACTGAGAGTTGGATGCCAGGGTGTTCACATGTAAGTGCGGCTGTTAATTAGGTAGAAAGAAACCTATCGATACGGTAAGTACCGGACCGTCTTGGAAGTCCAATCCAATTTTTTTTAAAAATCAAAAATCATCACCCAAACTGCAGGTTCAAAGGGAACGTAATCATGTCGATTCCAGCAGTGATCCTGGTGACGTCGTTCGGATGGCTGGGCCAATTTGTAGTCGATGAGCTACTTCGTGAATTTCCCGATTCAACTATATACATTGGATATCACAGCGAGGCTCCAATATTAGATGCTGGAACTCGTGTACAGTCGTTGCACTTAGATTTGGCAGACGATACTAACGTCGACGAGGTGATTGAGCGGAGTAGACCGACGGTTGTTATTCATTTAGCAGCTATAACGTCTCCGGTACAATGCCAAAAGAATCCTGAATTATGCAAGAGAATTAATCAACCATCAAATCTAATTGAATCCCTCAAGAAATATAATTTATACAATGATGTGCGCTTTATTTTTGCTTCTACTGATCATGTATATGATGGACTTAGACCCACATACAATATTGGTGATGTAACCCAACCAATCAATAATTACGGCAAGAGCAAAATAGATTATGAAGCCTATCTATTAGAAAATAATACTAATAATCAGATAGTAATACTTCGGTTGGCGAATATGCTCGGTCCTATGTATAAGTACAAGATGAAAAGCGGCAAGTTTCTACAGTTTCTAGTGGAGAAATGCTTGAATAATGAATACATCCTAGTGAAGAATGAAGTCAGATCGTTCTTGTATATCCACGATAGTGTGCGCATCATAGTAGAAGCGGCAAGAGCCAAGGTGACCACTGGTCCCGTTTACAATGTGGGAGGACCCGACTCTTTAAGTAGACTAGATTTGTGTCGCTTAGTAGCAGGTGCTATGGGTAAGAAGCTGGTTGTAGTAGACGAAGTGGCTTACAACGAGATCAAAGATAGCAGCGAGGACGGCAGCACCTGGTACGTGGGTATGCAAGCAGTGGACCCTTTAGCGCCTTTGGATAGCCCAATCAATGTGTCGATGAATTCAGAAGCGACTTTCAGCTCGTTCAACGTGAAATGCCATAAAATTGAAGAGATCATAAGCGCAACAACAGAGGTGATACTGCAGCAGCTCGCAAAGTAATAACCCAGAAATAGTGATCGCACTCTCAGCCAGCACCTGCTTATCTCATCAAAGCTGTGGATGGGCGAGTTACTAGGTCTTTCTCGCCTTTGTCTGTTTGTGTTGAATTCGTTTCTCAAGTTGGTAACTCGGGAAGTTAAAGACATTCAACACAACCGACAAAGACAAGAGAGAAGTAGAAGCTTAGCTAGCCCAGCTGCTTCCTTCCCCGCTGCCTTATTTCGACTTCATCAATTACGCACTTAAGTGCAGGAACACGGAAATTGGGCGAATTCCCAGCGAAGTTTGTTGAGTTGGTCGCTAGCTCGCCTTGAATCGCAATGATTCTGTCAGTCGTCTATCGCTCGTGTTGACTCAGCTTAACTATTCTCATTCTAATCAAGCCTCTGCACATCTCGATAGACCGACAGAATCGTTGCAAAAGCTGACATTTCGGGGCTTAGAATGTTATGGGACCTACTTCCAAGAGAACTAATGCAGGAATACTACTGTGCAGTTGTCTGTTGCATTTTCTTCTCGATTAGCGTCTTTGCTTCTCCTATCGTTGTAATCCACAACTCATCCATCCCATTTCTCAGAGATTCTTCATCGTAAAACTTCAAGAGAGAGTTATTTTTAGCAGTAAGTTATCAGACCGAATCATTTTAGCAAAGCGGCTCATTGAAGGGCTCAAAGATGGCTTTTTCTTGAAAATCTACGATGAGGAGTCCGTGAGAAATGGAAAAGGCGAATTCTGGATTAAGACGATAGGAGAAGCCAAGAAGTTCATCGAAAAGTAAATGCAGCAGTCAACTGCAGGTTAAGCTGCAAACTACAAACTAACTAGTTAACCGAGAGGTGTGTCTGATCAACCACGGCCCTTGTTGCTTGTATTCCTTCTCGTTTGAGACCCAACTAGGGCTGGAACTAGGTATCGTAGATAAGTTACTTCTGCATTCCCAACTCCAGTGACGTGAGCCCTAGGTGGTTCTCGATTGAGAGAATCTATTAGACTTAGCTCCACATGTTGGCTGAAGTCTAGATTCCTGTATGCTACATTACTTAATATGTTGATATTGTTGATATTAAGTAATGCAGCATACAGGAATCCAGACTTCAGACAACATATAGAGCTAAATCTAATAGAATCACAGGGGCCTGTCCACCGGTACCGGTACTTTGAAATAAGGAAGAAATTTATACGACTTAAGACAAGCTTCCTCCCTCACACTCATGGGAGAAGCTGGTCATGAAGGAATATGAAGAAGCTAAGTTACATTGACTTATATTTGAAGAACCTCTCGTCAGGAAAGGTATTCGATTTTCATGACCTTACATTCACGCATAGCATCGAGCGACTTCGATTGTCAACGCAGCACGAGTTCGCTAGTGAGCACTTGAACTACTCTTCACGCATTGCATTGGAGGATGTAGAGGACCGATACTTGTTGTCGGGAGGTGGCGACGGCAAAGTGCTGTTGTACGATCTCTATGATTTCAATGCACCATTGCCTCATACAGCAACAGATACTACATCTATAAAATGTAAACCATTATTAGTAGCTTCGCTACAACACAACAAATGTATATCTGCTATTCAATGGTACCCAGGTGATACAGGTATATTTATAACTTCCGGATATGATGGTAAACTTTTACTGTGGGACTCAAATAGGTTTGAAGTGGCGTATTCATTTCAATTAAATGTCAGAAAATTATGTAAAGTGTTTCATTGCCGCATGCACCCCGATTCTTCGGGGCTAATAGCATGCGCTTTGGACGACAATTTGATAAGAATATGCGACCCAAGAACTGGTGATAGCAGCCAAATACTGTCGGGACACCATTTACCAGTCACCAGGGTTGAATGGTCTCCCGTCAATCAGTACCACCTCGTTTCCTCTTGCTATGACGGCACAATCAAGCTGTGGGACACTCGAAAGGCTGGCAATATGGCAGCAATATTGTCGTTTGACTTGCTACAAGACCACACAGCCGTGAGCACATCAGTTGCTGCCATGCGAGGTAGTGTTACCAGCACCGGCAGCGCATCGAGGGATGGCATGAATATGTTGAATTGGAAGAAAGACGCCGTGTGTAAAGCGCACGACGACGCAGTTATGAGTATCAAATACAGCTCGTGTGGCAACTACCTCGTGTCGTCTGGCAACGACCACAGAGTGCGGCTGTGGGATGCGGCATCCGGGAAATTATTTCCAACTTATTACACTTTTGGTTGCAAGAGCAAGCTTCCCTATGACATGGAGATCATCCCGGGTATAGCCAGCGCCAAGAGTGACCTGCTGCTCTTCCCTAGCGACGAAGATAATGAACTCACGATAACGGATGTGCATACAACAACTGGCACACCCATTCACTCGTTGAAAGGCCACGTAGGACGGGTCCAATCAGTGGCTTACAGCAAGATATTCAATCGAATCGTCTCTGCGTCGAAGGATGGGTTGATATTGCTGTGGACTCCCGTTCCTGCCGCAGCCAAGGACTCGGCGCGACTGGATGATGCGTGGTCCGATTACGAGGACGTGGTGGAGGTGGTTAACCAGGAGGTTGGTGCCGCAAGACGTGTGTTTGTGCCCCCAATCATCCAGAGATACATAGACGATGCTGCCGCGGCTCACCAAACAGCTATGCTGCGGGAGGCGAACATAAGGATCACATCGCTTGGTACTCACCCGACACCACAGCCACCTGCTGCCACTACCCAGGTCCCACCGCAGCAGGACGCAACAGCCAAGAAACCCAAGAAAAATGAGATAAACAAGCAAATGCAGAAGATAAAGTTGGACATTTACCGCAAGAACAAAGTTATGAAATGATGTGCTTTTGTATATAACAAACTTACAACTTAACCACCTACTTGCTGCCTTCCGACGCGGCAGGCATCATGAGCGTGACGTCGCCGGCCATTGACAGGTCGATCTTGCATGGACTCTGCATCCAAGGCTCTCCGTCTAGCTGCATCGGTACTCTTGAATGCGAGATAATTTCAATCTTTCTACCTTGTGCAAGAGGGATTGCGTTCGCCATGCCCGCTTTGATTTGTCCCAAATGTGGCACGCCGCTGACCCCAACAACCTCAATGATCCCGTCATTCATGGCCTGCGGGATCCACATCTGCCCCTTGTCGTTGCCCTTGCGGTCGTTGTTCTTACTAGGAAACTGCCACAGCTTGGAGCCACCAGCGTATGAGTTGATGTTAAGTGCGATAATCCCCTTGGTGCCCGCTGGGATCGTGACAGGAACACCGTCGCACAGCACTGTGAGGCATTTACTCAGGTCTTTATTGCGACCGAATATGAAGGTCCGCAGCCCAATGAGTCCGTACCAAAGCTTGTTAATGAAACGGTGGAAGAAAAGGAATGGAACCTGCTTGCGCAAGTCATCGAAGGCCATACTCACAGCCCCGTCAACTCCGATACCGAAGTAATTATTCATTAGTTTGATCTTCCTGCTGCGCATCTGTTGCAGGTACGACATGATCTTGTTCTTGGTGTGACTCGTCTCAATCTTGCGCCAGGCTTTGCTGCCCAACGACCGGAATGCCTTGCTCATAGCACCTTGTTGTGGTGCATCCACTGCCTCTGTCTCTGCCACTAACAGTGCAGGTATATCGGCGTCTTTCTTCACGATTGGGGATATGTTCACGGTCCAGCGGTCGAGCCGGGTCAGCACCTTGGACTCGCTGGCGAAGGACTGCAGCATGGGTGTGGGATCGTGATTTATCTCATTCGGATCCAGCGTTGTAACTATCTTGTTTATTAGCTCTTTGATTTTCAAGTTTTTGTACTTGTCCAGAATGGCTTGGTCGCTGATGAGGTGGCAGTACAGGTCGTTGCCGGTACCCGTGGGGATCACTCCTAGCGACGTATTGTTGTATGCTTTATACTTGCGTTGCTCATCCATAATCCAACCTATCGTGCCGTCGCCACCACAGACGATTATACCACCAAGTGGCACATTTTTGAACAAGTTGAAGTAATAAGAAGGCTTTTGCATGCTTAAATCGCATATTTGCGCGTAGTGCAGGACGCGGCGCAAGGATTTTATCAACGAACGACCCATTTTACCACCTGATTTACGATTTATAAACACTAGAATAGGTCTTATATCTCGCGACACCAAGGCGGTGCTATTGATGCCTAAGTACTTGACCGAAGACCTTAATCCGATGACGCTTTTGACGGAGTGCTTGACTAAACTGCCCGTGTATGCTGCAGCTTTAAATTTATTTCTTATCTTTTCTAATACATGAACGATGTTTGTATGATTTTTACTAGCTATCAAGTTGATTATAGCTGCTGCTAATGTCTCCTCGTAACTCAATCGATCCGACAGTTGCGAGGACACATGTGTATAAACACAATCATTAGGCAATATGATACTTTCAAGACTCTTTACATCATATTTGGTATCAGTATCTTTTACAAAATACGAACTATATCGAAAGGTATTGAATAACCACACAAATGGATTCCAATCGAATGATTTCGTCCTGTTATTTGCGCTCGATACAACTAATACATCCTGTAAATGGATCGACTCATCATTGACTTCGCCATCCAAACCATTCCTATTCACGTATAGTTGTGGTCCATCCTTTCCTTTGATCGAATGACGATTTACATCCGTTGGACCCCCTAGATTTGAGGCGATGAATCGCGACGACAGAAGGAGTAGCACCGTCACCAACGCGTACATCTTCCTCCTTCCTTTTCTTGTTACGTACCTCAAACTGCTACCTATCTTGGGCCGCGTACCTCCAGGTACAAGCTTGCCCGAATAGCATAGAACAAGTTTAAATTTGTGTATCTATCGCCGCCTGGTCATACAAGGAGTGGGCATCGCCTCGCGATCGCCGTCTTGCACCTGTTTACTTTGATTAACCTGCCACACCTAGAGGCCTTTAGGGATTAAGGAGCTTCTGCATTTTGCATTTTGAAAAAAAGGCGAGAGAAGAGATGGAACAGTTTGAGGGCTTGGTTACCAACGATGGTGAGAAAAAGCGTAAGAAATACAGAGATGTGTTGGTGAAACTGAATGAAATCACCAATACGTTGATAATTAGTGATGTTGGCACGGAGGAAGGCGACAAAGGACAGAGACATATATATTCCGGGAAAATAGACAGCAATAAAATGAAGAAGTTTAAATCTGGAGAAGAAATAGATCTCACAAAAAACATGAAGGCGCAACTGGGCGATAGAATTGATGAAAATGCACAAGTAAGCAGTACACCTTCAATCGTTCCCTCCAAATTACCAAACAAACCATTCGTTCTACAAGCATCGTCACACATTCAGTCAACATCATCTGTTGTGAGTTCTAATCAAGCTGCCGTTATTCCGATGAAAAATCATCAGATTTCCAAGGAAACCACAGTGAATAAACCTTTCACACAACAAGCATCAACAAAACCGAACAATGCGATTTCTGCTCCCTCAGTGCTTCCTCCTGCAGACGAAAGATTAGATCCACTAATAGTCAAGAAGTTGAATCCTCACCAAGTAGTAGGTGCAGAGTGGCTGCTAGATAGGATGTACGGCAAGAATATCCCTGATGAAGGTGGACTGCATACGGGAGCAATATTAGCCGATGAAATGGGTTTAGGAAAGACTCTCACTTCCTTGTGCGTGATGTGGTCCATCGTCAACAGCAAGACCAGGAAATGCCGCGGCATCATCGTAGCGCCCGCATCCCTCATTGACAATTGGTTACATGAAATAAAGAAATGGATCGGTAGCACCGTGTATCCGTTGACCATCCGCTCGGGCAGTGACTTATCAAAAGTACTAAGTGCATTCTCACATGACAGTTTGTTCAACAAGAAGATCCTAGTAACCTCGTATTCCATGTACAGCAAGTTCAGCGAAGAGCTGAATCAGATCGGTAGGTTGGACGTCCTTATATGCGACGAGGGACACCGCTTGAAGAACGCCAAAGGCAACAATTTAACGGAAGCGCTGCGCAGATGCAAAGCAAAGAAGCGGATGCTTCTGAGCGGCACTCCCATGCAGAACGACCTGGAGGAGTTGTACGCGGTGGTCAACTTCGTCTGCCCTGGTTACCTAGGCTCGTTGCCTGATTACCGGGCAGAGTACTCGAGTGTTATCATGCTCGGCAATGAATCCAGTAGTAGCGATCCCTTCAAGGCTCAAGGCAAGTTGGCGTCGACCAAGTTGGGCCTCCGGATCAACCGAATCTTATTACGCAGAACGCAGGATGAAGTACTGAAGAAACTGCTACCGCCCAAGGAGGAGTACATCTTGTTTTGCGCCATGACAGAGTTGCAAGAGAGTGAGTACAACGCAGTCGCAGCGGGTGTACTAGATGACTCGCCAGTACTAAAGCACGAGGGCGTAGTTAGCTTGAATGAGTATGACGACGAAGCTATTGAGGACAACGGGAAAAGCTTTGCGGGCGACGTTATCTCGCGCATTCAATGCCTCCGAAGAGTGTGCAACACGGCTGTCGACGCGGGTGTCCCTCCTACTTCGCTGGAGAATTTGTATAAATTGAGTAATAAAATCCAAATTCTAGACACCTTGTTGTCCTGCATACCGGCGACGGACAAGACCGTTATAGTTTCCAATTTTACGTCGATGTTGACACTCGTCGAGGCCTTGTGCGGTCTTCGGAACTGGCTGTTTCTTCGGTTAGATGGAAGCACACCAACGGACAAACGCCAGAATCTTGTCGACTCATTCAACCGACCCTCTGATCCTCACAAGGTCTTCTTGATTAGTTCCAAAGGTAGGATATCTTACTCACTTACTTACTTACTCACTTACTCACTTACTCACTCACTTACTCACTCACTCACTCGCCTTCTTAGCTGGCGGAATGGGCTTGAATTTGATAGGCGGAAACCGACTGATAATGGTGGACTGCGACTGGAACCCGGCGATCGATAAGCAGTCGTCAGCGCGGTGCTACAGGCAAGGACAAACGAAGCCTGTGTATGTGTACCGGCTAGTGACAGAAGGCAGAATTGAAGACGCGATCATCCAACGACAATATTGCAAGGACACACTAACAAGTGGCATCTTGATCAACGCGTCAAGCGCGTCGGAGGACTTGGAGGAGGTCAAGGAGGAGGTCAAGATATCGCTGTCGAAATCCAATATGAACTTCCTAGTTTTCCCAGCCACAATGAACTCGGGAGGCGACTCGGTGGGCGCCGGCGAGGTCGCGGACGGACTCGTTGCTATGTCCAAATTATTACAATTACAAACAGTTAAAAATATAATCAAAACAACAAAATAACGTGTAATTAATGAAAAATTGTGTAATTCACTCGTCTTCTTCTCCGAAAAGGGCGGACATGGCGCCGTTGGTGATGTCGTCCGCGCTCTCCTCTATCGCGGCTTGAGGCGAGTAACTAAGACTTATGACCTTCGAGTTCCTCGGGATGCTCTTGGCAATTATAAACTTTTCATTGTGAAATTGATTAGCTGATGCCCCAACCATCGCGGCGTAATACTGCAGCACGATGGCGACCTTCGCTTTGTAATCTATCTTATCACTCATGACTGCATTAGGAGCAGGTACAGTTATCGTCGAAATACTATTAACTTGTATCTCTGTTGGCACTGTATAAGTATACTCGACAACAAAAATCAATGTTTCAGCAGCTGCGAATTTAACATTCTCAATTTTGATAGAGTCAATCAACCTTTCTTGAGCTAGTTTAGTATTTTGAATGAGATAATATCCGATGTTTTTAGTCTGCATATAAGTTAGGAATTCTTGCCAATTATCGAAGTGATAATAGCACAAATGTTGATGTGATCCGTGACTGCCAAAGCAGGAATAGTCCATCGATCCAATAAGAATTATACCAGTACAGCCGAATGCGACGCAACAACGAATGAGACTACCTAGATTAAGGCTCTTCCTAATTTCTACACATACATACGTCCCACTACGACTTATTTCGAGAGACATGACGAGACTGCCTGCCTCTATCAAGGGTAGATGCAGATTAGGTCAATGTGGTATGTCTGCTACTCGCTGAAATTTATTTGAGCGAATCGCTCAGAGCGATAGTCAGGTACCGGCATCTCTAAAGTAAGAATAAAGAGACACTAAGTGACTCGGAAATAACGCGACGAAAGTCAGCAGAGTAACTCACTGGAAATCGTTATTGCCGTTACCTGCGTGTGTGCAAACTACTACCTAGGTGGTGAGGATCCGGCAAAGATTCGGCCTTTCACTTCCTTCCTGGAAGTTCAATGAAGTAGGTTGTTTCGTCGAAGAAAACAGAATAAGAACCAATTATTTAAAGATGCAAAGAGTATTGCGCCGAGGCTTTTCCTCCTTTAATGACCGCGATGTTGTGGTGGTTGGTATGGCCAGAACTCCAATTACTAAACTTGGTGGATCATTAGCATCATTGAGTGCACCTAAGTTAGGTGCTCATTGCATTACTCAGGCTATTAATAGAAGTGGAATTGATAAGAACCTGATTGAAGAGGCGTTCATGGGTTAGTGACTCAATTATTTATAATTTATTCAATTTATATTTTACTTACATCTTGACTGAATCAACAGGTAATGTTTGTTCTGCCAATATCGGTCAAGCTCCTACTAGACAGGCTGTTATTTACGCTGGATTACACTTAGATGTCCCATCAACAACAGTTAATAAGGTATGCGCTAGTGGAATGAAGGCATTGATGTTTGCTTCCATGAGTATTTCCTCCGGATATCGTAATGTTATGATTGCTGGTGGCATGGAATCTATGTCAAATATCCCATACTATTTACCTCAAGCAAGAACTGGATATCGCTTAGGCAACGGCACACTTGTTGATGGATTGATCAATGACGGATTATGGGACATATACAACAACCAACATATGGGTAACTGTGGTGAAATATGTGCTGACAAGTACAAGATTAGTAGAAAAGATCAAGATGAATACGCAATCAAGTCATATAAGCGAGCAACAGATGCGTGGAATGCCGGTAAGTTCGACCTCGAAGTAGCAAGTATAGAGGTCCCAGGGAAGAAAGGGGAAAAAGGCACAGTTGTGTCAAGAGACGAAGAATTTACCAACATAAAATTAGATAAAGTTGCGACATTGAAGTCCGCGTTTAAGAAGGACGGCACTGTAACGGCAGCTAATGCATCCAAGCTCAATGACGGGGCTGCTGCCATGGTTGTTGTCAGTGGAAAAGTAGCAAAAGATTTAAATTTAAAACCATTATTTAAAATAAGAGGATACGGTGATGCCGCCAAGGATCCGGTAGAGTTTACCACTGCGCCAGCAGACGCAATCCCGCGAGCCTTGAAGATGAGTGGACTGGGCTTGAAGGATGTTCAGTACCACGAGATCAATGAAGCGTTTTCTGTGGTATCCCTGGTGAATGCTCAACTACTAAATTTGGACATAGATAAAGTGAACGTACACGGCGGCGCGGTGGCGTTGGGACATCCTATCGGCTGCTCTGGCGCCAGAATCATCATGACTTTATACAGCGCGTTGAAGCACAACGATGCCTCCATCGGATGCGCGAGTATTTGTAACGGTGGTGGCGGTGCCAGTGCCGTTATTATCGAACGCCTCAATTAATTTAGTTGTTTTATGTCGCTATAATGAGGTTAAGAACTAACTAATACCTTCCCTTATACTTAAACAGGCAGTTGAGCAAGTCGCAGCCCTAAGACTAATCCCTAAGGACAAGTGAAATTCATCCCCGAAGAAAACCAGTTGAAGGCGTGGTTATTCCCATGAAGTTTGTTCTATTCCTACTAGTTGTGGGTGTTATCGCATGTGTTGCGACCACTGCAGATAAAAGGACAATTGTTGAGCCAGTTACCTTGGCGCCTACACAATACACGTCGTGGGCACACAAGCACTGGATTTGGCTTCACAATTCTGAGGCAAATCAACAGAATATTACTACGTTAGCAAATGAGTATCTTTCGCGTGGTATCCCAGTTGGAGCAGTCAATCTTGATTCAACTTGGGAAACACAATTCAATAATTTTGTGTTGAATACTGAAAAATATCCTGATGCAAAAGCAATGGTCGACTCGTTTCATGCGATGAACGTCAAGGTTATCTACTGGATTACATCAATGGTTAATGATGACACCGATGACTGGGATGTGGCGGTGAAGAATCATTACTTAGTTACAAATAAAAAAGGTGAAGTAAGACCATTACAATGGTGGCATGGAAGTGGAGGATTATTAGATTATACTAATCCTGAAGCACTTGATTGGTGGCATAAGAAAATGGATCTGCTACTGGTTGACGTGGGCATCGATGGCTGGAAGGTCGATGGCGTCGATCCTTACATATTCGAATACAACTTGAATGGTGGTGCCTATAACTATAAAGGTGAAGTCATCTCCAATCGTGAATACGCAGATCTTTATTACGGCGACTATTTTGACTACACTCGCACCAAACGCGGCGTTGACGGCCTCATCATGTCGCGCCCAGTTGACTGCTTAGTCGACCAAGTAGCTGAAGTTTGCTGGGGATACTCTCCTAAACGTGTTGTTTACTCTGGCTGGGTCGGTGATGACGACTCCTCGTGGAACGGGCTCCGCAACTGTATGAAGAAGGTAATTTACTCGGCTTGGGATGGATATGCCAACTTTGCATGCGACACCGGTGGTTACCGTGAGCAAGAGGGCAATGAAAAAGAGTTATTTGTCCGTTGGACTCAATACAGTGCATTCCTTCCTCTGATGGAGAACGGCGGCGGTGGTGAGCACCGACCTTGGATGTACGACGACGAAACTGTTACAATTTATAAGAGATTTGTTAAAGCGCATCACTCCTTGGTGCCTTATCTACTCCGCGTGGGATCGATCGCTATGGAGTCAGGCACCTCCAGCATAATCCCTGTTGCCAAGCCAGAAAGTGATGACAAGAAGTACAAGTACAAGCAACCCAACACATTTGCTTACTACCTAGGTCCCGACATCTTCGTGCACCCCATCGTCGCGGATCTCAACGACAACAAAACACAAATAAATCTTGTAAATTTAAAGTTTCCAGAGGATTCGAGCACCACGTGGCTCGATTGGTGGCAGCCGCATGCGCTGGACCAGGCGTACCACGGCGGCGACAAGGACGTCAAGTTGTACCCGCTGCTGTCATACCCCGTGTTTGTGCGACGCAATGCATTGATCCCAATGCATTCCAACATAAGAAATGAAGAAAATAGTGGCTCGGATGACTCCGAGGACAAGCTGATGTTCACCTGGTTCGCTCCGCTAGTGAACACCCAAGTAACCAGTGAATACAGAGAGCCTGTAAGCGAGGGAACCGGCGTATTGGCAACTGCCAAGTTCGCCTCTAGCGACATCACCCTAACCATCTCGTCTGCTCCAGGCAAGAAAGGTGGCTTCAAACTCATCGGGATCAGCAGTCCAGAGGATGTGGATATCAAGTCCAACATCGGCGCACTATGTGCGCACTACTACTTCGACAGAGAGAACACGCTCTCTGTGCTTTGCCAGGATCTAGAAGGCGGTATCATCGTGGATATCAAGTCCGTAAGTCAATTATAACTGTATGAATAATTTAGTACTTACAATAACACAATAGTCTTCACTCTCTATGCTTCTAGAAGTTCCTCGCGACCAGGTGACCGTTGCACTTCCAGCTGGTCCACGTCAGCCACTAGCTCCGCCCTGTCTGTGGTGGTGCGTATCAGCTCCAACAAGCGCAGATACTTGTCGGTGTCGTCACTGCTATACCCGAAGTTGTCGGTGGAGTTACGCGGTCGCTCAAAGAAAAAGTTTCTCGGAATAAGCTTTTCACTAGATGGCAGTTTGCTTCTGGTATTCCTCGCCGGTACGACGTAGCTGGTGTAGAAGAGCTTGATGAAGTAAAGCATCAGACTTATCAACTCATTATCCCGGTGAACGCGGTAGATCCTGGCTCCTTTCTGCGCCGTGAGTGTCACGAGCACCACACTACTAGTACCGCTGCAGAGCATGTGGAACATCAGTTGAGGGACGTGGAATGTGGCGACTTTAGCAGGCACGTAAGTCTTGAGAGACATTGATTTCTTATCTGGACTCAGGGTAAACGGACTCAAACACTTCACTTCCAGGCACTCGGCAGTACCGTTGTGATGATGGATCATGCCGTCAGGTGAGCTGCCGAGCGGTGGCAGCTGTCCCGCAGCCATCCACTCCTTGATCTGCAACCACTCACTGGCCTGGAAGTGCGGGCTCGCGTCGGCTTGTAACACGTTTTCAAATGCGTTCAAACCGATTTCACTAATTTTAGCGGTATCTTTAAAGTAATTTAGCGCGACTAAAATGGCAGTTGCTTCTTGGCAGTTGCCCCAACTGAGCTTGGCTTCGTTGATGGAAGACATCAGCCGCTTGCCGCCACTGGCTGCGGGGCGCGGGCGGTATACACAGTAGGCATTGTTAGCGAATTTCTCAATTTTCTTGTCACTTTTAAATTTCCAAGGTGAGACATCAGCACTGCGGCTGGCTGCCGAATAGCCAGTGATGTTGGTGTTAATTAATGCGTTATAATCATCGATAGGATCGTCCAAGAGATGATAAATAGCTTGAACAGCTTGAGATCCTCGTAACGACTTGGGTACATCTAATTGCGTACTGGCTTTACTCTCGAGAAGCCCCAAGCTGCCAGCTACCAGAGATGTAGTAAGACGACCAGTATGCAAGATATTCCATTGATATGACGACTGTCTAAATTTAGACACGTCTTTCGTGCTGCTTATAATTTCTGGTCCAGCTTCATGAAGTGGGATATACAATGGATGCCGCCGAAGATCATCCATTGGGATTGCTCGCCACATTACATTCGCTTTTAAATTGTTTTTTTTCTTCTGCTTTGGGTGTCTTATAACAGTCTTCTGCATTAAATACCTTTGAACCTCATCCGACGAGGAACTATTACTGCTCCCATCACTTCGAATCTCTTCATCAAGACTCATCCTTGTTAATAGTCGACTCCTATGGTTAGTACTACACGAATAGCCTACAGCTAATGGAGCAACTAGCAATGAGACGCAGAGCAACGACAACAGCAACAACAGCATGTAGACATGCCTAAGGTATGGAGTGGGTATGGGTGACAAGGAATTTAAAAACTAGCGAAAAAAGGGTGTAGATTCAGAAATCGTGCTCAAATTCTGGCAAGAAATTTAAATTTCTTCTGTGAAAATGGCTGCATTCCCACCTGATGTGGTCGATGTGGGCAGCGCAGCGCCTCGGTTGGTTGAAGCCACCGAATTGTATCTTCATATAGAATGGCCTCAAGTAACTGATGCCATTTTTGAATTGGAAATGAGAGAAATCGCTGCACAAGAAACAGAATGGACATCCTTGTCCAAGACCCTAAAAAGTAACTCCGTGAAGAAGAAGAACTTGTCACAAGGAGTTGGTTATCAATTTCGCTGCCGTGTTGTGGGAAATAATAACTCCTTCTCAAATTCCAGTGATACTTACTATTTGAGAGATTCCACCAAGATGAAGTACATCGCTCCTCCTACACTAGTCAAAGTAGATGGAAACAGTTGCACTATATCATATGCAGAAGTAGAGGGAGTTTCTGGGTACAAAATAAGGTATAGAATTGAAGATTGTTACGATGAATGGGTAACTATCGATAAAGTAGTTTCTGGTTGTAGCATTACCAAAAAGAATCTAGTCAATGGTGCATCATACTTATTCTCTGTTGCACCAATCATGGAGAATATCAACGAGTTCACGTGGTCAATGGCTACATCAATAAAAATACATTCATTAGCGCCTTTTTTATCCCAAATCCTGCCTTCCGAACTATATCAAAACAGCTCGCTAAGCACAGTGAAGTCCAAGGAGTTTTTAGCTAATAAGATAGTATTGCTTTATTTCAGCGCGCATTGGTGCGGTCCCTGCAGGCAGTACACGCCAGCTCTCGCACAGTTTTATAATAACATAAAACGTGCGCAACTAGGTCACGAGGTGGAGGTTATCTTTTGCTCGTGTGATAATAGTAACGAGGAATTCTTGAGTTACTACAAGGCGTCGCATCCCTGGTTGGCGGTGCAGTATGACGCACCAGCGCGAGAGGAGCTGGCGGGTCGTTTCAAAGTCACCGGGATACCACGCTGCGTTGTACTTAATCCGACTGGTAAGGTTATTGTAGACAATTTAGTGGGTGTAAACCTCGATGTTTCACTGATAAACAGTTGGAAGTCTCTGTAGTTACGTAACAATATGCACATAGATTACAAGTTATAGTGTTATTTCTTTCCTTTCTTTGGCTTGTCTCCTCCTCCTTCATTCGCACCACCTTCGTTCACTCGTTTCTTCTTCACGGCGCTTGCTACCTGATACGACCTTAGCACTGGCTCGAGCTTATCTGCAATGCTGCTGTACAGGATGAGGTTGCTATTCGTGAGTGTTGCGGCAGATGAACCGACACCGAAAATATAAGTAACAGCATCGTTGAAAGGAAAGCTTTTCTTGTCAAGTACTTTCCTGTTGATATAACCAGGATAGTTGTACCTGTCGAAGATCACGGTTCCGTGTAGAGTGAGGTCGTGTTTACTGGCGATACCGCATATATCCCACCAACAAAACGGCTCTATTGTTTTGTGAGTGATGTGCACCTCACCGCCATCCTTTAAATATTCCTTAATATTTGCAAAAAAATTTGATAGTAATAATATATTTGCATCTAACTCACTTATCTGGCCATCTTGGCCACGCTCGACTCTAACGCAAGGGAAATTCCATATAACCACATCGAAGAAGCGACGATATCTACTAGATATTATCTCATTATTCTGTAAATTAGTTGCATCAACATCATGAAGTACTACTGCCGCCTGGTTATGCAATGAATCTAAGATCTGTGTTGAAGAAGGATAAGTTCGAAGGATTGTATCACGCGATTCGTGACTTGTTGCTACGATCAAACCATTGTTAGCAGACTTTTGACGATGGAATTCATTTGACAATGATAATGTAAAACTAAAATCTCCATCTCCCAAGGTAAGTATTGATTGATTACGATTATATAACCCACAATAGATCTTATTGCTGCTCCTAAAGCATAATTCAGGACGAGTATTCGGTGGCAGCTTAATATTTTCGCCGTAATCTCCCGATGGAGAAAGCTTATATAAACATGGAATACAGCCCTTTACGCAGCAATCAAGCGTCGCGGGCACCACATACAAATCCTCGCAGCATTTCCTGCCGACATAGCTATTATTTTCTATCGACATTACATACCACTCGAAGGCAAGCGATTTCTGGGTCTGTACTCAGCGAGCTTCAGAGGGCCGTACCATCTCGAGGTCTCTTGGTTAGAGTAGAATAATAGTAAGCACACCTCCGCCCGCGTCCTAAAGCCGCCGAGTGAGTCTTGCTCTGCCCTCCCATACTAAGAGTACCATCGATAGCATCTTTATAGTCGGTAAATAAATGACCTCGGGTACCGGTAGTCCGAAACAAAACTTCGTGAAATTAGTAACAGTCTCGGACAGTGCACATACAGATTAGCAACTCAGTTCTCGGAGAAAGGAGGCCTTCATGTTGCTACCGTTACAGACAGTATAGTTTGTCAGAAAAAACTGCTATAAAATGGGCGCAGCTGGGAGCACTGCTTTCATCAAGGAACTTATCGAGAAAGGCGAATATGCTTTCCCGCCATCCAAGATGCTGCCTTTACCATTTGCAGACGAGGAGTTTGAGAAGTTGACAAGCATTTCTATAGATGACATTGTAGTTGATGATCGTATCATCTGGCTTCGACCGAACCAAATAGGAAATGGAAATTTATTCTATAATAATTCTGATCCGAAGCCACAAGACGTCTTGCTGTCTGACAGTATATATGACGCGAAATACAACGACACAATAGCCGAATTAGCTAGTATAATGAGTGTTATGCCCATTCGTTCAGACTATTTGCAGTCTTTGTTTATTATGTACAATGCAAACGCCGGTGTATGCGCAGTAAAGATTTATCGAAATTGCAAAGAAGAAGTGATAGTAATTGACGATTATATACCTTGCTTGGAGAAGAACAATACACCGTTGTTCATATACAGCAATAACGGCGACTGCTGGGTGCCGTTGCTATTAAAAGCTTTAGCTAAAGTCCACGGTTCTTACTTGCGATTGTTTCAACAATGTAGTGGAAGAGATTTACTGCATGACCTCACCGGGGAGATTGTGTTATCAAGGACCTTGTCGCCAGCAG
>JACCDO010714131.1_pt1 | contig 32499 bp, 19 predicted proteins | sample 7446101 | NCBI WGS metagenome assembly JACCDO01 (sample SAMN15323440, study PRJNA562643) | freshwater metagenome | isolation source: river surface water | place: USA:Blue River Watershed | collected 2017-08-16 | reverse complement strand
GATGCTTCTAACGCTTCTAATGGACTCAATTCTTTCTTTTGAATCAATGCAGCAAGTCCAGTCGCATCCAAATCATCATACTCTTTGAATTTCATTTTTTCTTCCTTGTTTGTTGAGTGTATAAAAAAGCTTAAATCATTATTTTTAAAAAATAAATAATAATTATTGACTACATGTAGGTAAAAATATTACTTGTAGGCAAATCTCTTACTTAATAAAAGGACTGAAATGAAAAATCAATTATTGATATGTGTGCAATGTCTATTATTCTCTTCGGTTTTATATGCCCAAAACCCTTTAGATAGCGATAGAGATGGGATTTTGGATACTCAGGAACTGGCAGATGGTTTAAATCGAGATATTGATTTAGATATGGTAGAGAATCATTTGGATTTGGATTCAGACAATGATGGAATTTTTGATACCATTGAAGCATTTGATTTTGATGGAGATGGATTACATGATCAAAGTCATTTGCCCATTGAACAAAGCACTGTGGATGGGACAGTGAATGCATTGTGGGATGCACCGATATTGGCAGATGATGATGATGATGGTCTGCCTAATTTTATCGATATTGACGATGATGGCGATGGTTTTTTGAGTAAATGGGAATGTCCCCAAAGTATTTGTTTCAAAACTTTAAATCGATTCCATTATCGCCATCCTAAGCTTTATGATCGAGATGGGGTTTGGATTGTGGTGCGTGATCAAGTGGGGGCAAGTAGTGGACTGATGGTAGAAGATGATACTCGGATTTATCGATATGATGTTCAAGATCAACAAGTGTATTTGATCGATACGTTGGTAGGTATTTCTGCCAGTTCATCATCTAGAAATCCTATAGATGGGAGTATTTGGTTACTGGATAAGCCCTATTTTGATGAAGTGGATATGGGTGGGCTTTATCGTTGGCATCCTATTGATGGTTTTAGTCATGTGATTGATATTGGGGAAAGCGCAAATTTAATTTCTTTTGATGATTTGGGGCGCTTATGGATCAGTAATCAAAGTGACATCTATCACTTTGATCCCATGACTCAAATCTTTAGCCCAAAAACCCAAGGGAATGCTGTTTCAGTCGGTCAATGGATGTCTTTGAATTGGATTGGGAATGGTGTGATTTTTGAAGGTCAAGAAAGACAAATCAATGGTCAAAAAGCGAGTTGGTTTGCATTACTTGGTGGTTATACCCAAGAACAACCTTTATTTCCTACTTTAAATCTTTGGCATGTCTTAGATTTGGGTTTAAGCGCATTAGATCTCGTATTGAGTGATCATCCTCTTTATCTAACAGCTGGTGTTTCTGCAGATAAAAAGCTTTATGGTGTGAGATTAGAACAAGATCAAAGTATAGGAATGGGGATCAATCAACAGGAATTTATCTTATACAATATCCAAAGTGATTTTGGATCAGTAGAATTAGATCGTTGGATACATGTTGGTACTGGTAATCAGATTTCTTTGGCGCTTGAACCTTATACCTACACTGATTCAGATCAAGATCAAATTGAAGATATGATAGAAATCAAAATCATTGGAACTCAACCTTTAAACAATGATTCAGATGGAGATGGGATTGGAGATGGGGTAGAAATCAAACAAAGACATACAAATCCCCTAGATCCTTTTGCTTGTGGAGATATCGATGGTGATTTATGTGATGATTGCACAGAAATTGGGCCCTTGGGATTAGGGGGGGATGGTATGAGAGATGGCGATGATTTTGATCATGATGGGATTTGTGATTTTAGCGATATTGACGATGATAACGATACTTTTACCGATGGACAAGATCGTTTCCCTTTGAATGCAAATGAGCATGAAGATAGTGATATGGATGGGATTGGTAATCAAGAAGATCTAGATGATGATAATGATGGGATCATGGATCAAAGCGATCGTTTACCCCTAAATCCTACAGCATGTCAGGATATCGATATGGATGGATGTGATGATTGTATTTGGAATGATGTGGTACATAATTTCGGAGGCGCTAATCCCCAAAGAGATGGTGAAGATCTAGATATTGATGGGATTTGTGATATGGGTGATGATGATCAAGATGGAGATGGGATTTCTAATCAAAGGGAAAATGATTTGGGTTTAAATCCTAGGGCAAGAGATAGCGATAATGATTCTTTGGCTGATAGCGATGAAGTGAGAAGAGATAGTAATCTAGGGATTGGTGATGCTTCTATTATCAATATCGATAGTGATATGGATGGCGTGGTTGATGGATTAGATACAGATGATGATAATGATGGGATTTCTACAAGAAGAGAATTATCTGAGGATCTAGATGGAAATCAACAAGTCAGTGCACAGGAAAGAGATGTTGATCAAGATGGATTGATCAATGCACTTGATGAAGATAGTGATCAAGATGGTTTGAGCGATCGATTAGAACAAAGAGTTGATCTCAATGGTAATCAAATCCCAGATTATTTGGATCCCAAAGAAGAGATGCAAATGGGGGGGGAAATGGGTGGCGTTAATCATGCTGGGACTCAACAAGGTGGTAATCAAATGCAAGTTGGGGGGGAAATGGGTGGCATGGGTGGCATGGGTGGCATGGGTGGGAATGAACGACCTAATGGTGAATTGGGTGGTGAATTAGGTGGGAATGAACGACCTAATGGTGAATTGGGTGGTGAATTGGGTGGTGAATCTGCTGGTACAGTTGCTGGTACAGTTGCTGGTACAATGGAAAGTCCCAAAAAAGGCAAAGGCCCAGTATCATCTTGTCAATCCCAACAACAATCGATTGTAGGGATATGGGCATTCATATTCATCGCTTTGATATTCAGTAAAAGATCAAAGTATCAAGGATAAGCAAATAATAAAATCTCTTTGCATCTCTCCCATTCCTTAGGATGTAGCGAGAGCACAGTAGGCATTCCGCTGGAAATCCCAAATAAACTCAAAAAATTCACGCCACTATCAAAAGCAGAAGAAAAAGTCATTGATTTTGTATCTTTGATAATCGCAATTTTTGCCTTCTGCTGCCCAAGCAATAAAAGCATCGTTCGATCAAAATCCTTATTACTAATACCAAGTTCATCGAGATCTAAGAGCACAATTTGTGGGGAAATAAAAACATATTGACTTGCGAGTTTATAAGATTGTTCTTCTAATCTTTGTCCTTCTTTTTGCGCCAAATCGATCTCATCCCAAGCTTCTTTAAATGTTGGGTCTAATTTTCGCACCAAAAGACTTAAAAAAAGCTTAAAAAAAGCTTCATCTTTTCTGGCTTTTAAAGCGACATCAAAGATTTTACCCCAAGATGAGAGTTCACCTATTCTCGTATCAATCGCCCTTGCATCATCATCAGCTTGGGGATAAGGGGGTTCTCCATTGAGAATCCATTTTGCACAACTCACAATCCCATCAAAATCACAGTGACAAACAATGGTATCAGCCTTTGGCATTTTCTGTACAAATTCTGGTTGAATCATCTCTGGACAAGCCCCATGTTCAGCTTTGGTACTGAGAATAAAACGAGAATCATGCTTAAATTCATCATGAAATTCACTATCATGATGATCGATCCAAACCAATAATCTCTTCCCAAGGTGAGAGATTAAATCATGGGTAATGCTGGGTTGATTCTTACCTTCTAAACTATGGGCAAAAGCGATATCTAAGACCACGACTTTACCGATGAGTTGATTGGCAAAAGGCAATTTTCTAGGTGTAGCAAATACGATATAATGATCTTCCACAATATTTTGTGTCAATGGAGGATGTACAACAAATTTCTTTTTCATTTCAACTATTGGCACAATCTTCGATTACCTGCTGCTAAACATTCAAAACCCAATGGGCAACTCTCATTATTTGTACAAGTTTCAGTACAAAAACCTTGGTAACAAGCCCCAGAGAAACACTGACTGTCATTGGTACAAGGTCCACCAAATAATTGCAATTCACCTGGATTCATGGGCGCTGGTCCTGCTGGTGCTTTGGGACCACAAATATCGCTTCTGGTATTGGGTAGATCAATACACTCAAAATTTTGAGGACAACCCATGGAACAGAGTTGAGAACAGAATTTTCGCCCCATGCTATCTTGGGCGCAAATTCGAGAAGCACAGTCGATATTACCAGTACAACTCTCTCCAAATGATGCCCCAGGATTAAATGGATCTTGCATACAATCCACATCTAAGGATGGACAAGAAGAATCACAAAAACCATCACTTGTCATAGCACAGTCAAAACCTGTTGTATTGTTGTTATTGTTATTGTTATTAGGATCATCATTGTTATTGGGAATCCCCCCTTGAATCACATAAGCATTAGGATCCATACTGATATTATTTTGGAGGGCATCTGCGATAAAACTCTTATGTGGATAAAGAGCAGTAAATGCTAATCCTTGGCTACAATCGGCAAATGAGAAGATGCCAATGATTTCATATTGAGTGCTATTGGTGGTTAAAAATGCAGCAGATCCCCCAGCTGTACCACAAATGGGTGAATTGCCTTGAACATTAAAAATCGATTTTTGTACACTTGATATTCTTTGGGTGGATATATTTTGGGATAAGCGATTTGCATTTGATACATAACCTGCAATCACAATCTCTTGATTTCCGGGTTGAGATGATGGTGGTAAAGGTACTGCTTGACCCAAAGGTTCGCTGAGTTTTAAGATAGCAATATCATACCAATCACCTGTATTAAAGGGATCATTTTGAGGCATATTCAAAGCATCAAAATGTTGGCTTTCCCAAACACTATTGCTTCTCCAAAGTGGGTGTATGTTAATGTTAGAAACATGAATTGATCTTGATACTGAAGAAATACTATTTTCACTTGGGTAATATTGATAAGCAGAAAAAGGCAACCCTGGTACAATGCATCTGGCTGAAGTGAGAATATAGTTTTGATTGATTGCAGCTGCAGTACAAGCTGAAGTTAAGTTTTGATTAATGACCAAAGCGCCGATGAGAGTACTGGCAATTGTATCTGTATTTGATGATGATTGGTTTTGATTTACTACTGAATTGGAAGAGATTTCTTCTTCTTCGGCATTGTTATTGCCACCAATGGTCACACTATTTTCTTCCATATTATTATCTACTGCGACAGTACACGCAGAGTTCAATATGATGAGAGAGAGTATGATGAGAACAATCGCATTTTTGAGCATTTGAATCCCCTTTGAACTTTTTGATTTTACGCAATCATAGCTTAATCATTTGGGTGATTTCAATTCTCTTTTTTCCCAATCCCCTTTATATTTTTCACCTTCTGCATTTAGTTTTTTAAAGCGCTGTTTTTCTTCATGGCAAAATAAGCAATCTTTTCCAAGTTCTATGCTCCATTTCCACATCTTTTGGGATTTGACACCGATCTGATTGAGTCCGAGTGAACCGATATGGCAATATTCACATTTCACATCGTTTTCCACTGCAATCGCCATCATCTGTTGAGAAATCAACTGATTGGGTAAATAACCTTTGAATCCTTTGGTATGACAATCAAAACAACCATATTGTATGCTTTTGGAGAGCACTCGCATTTCTGTTCTTTGATCTTCAATCTTTGTGGAACTAAACCAAGTCAGCGCTCTTTCTTGCCAAGGCTTTCTGTCTTTGAGTTCTAAGACTAATGTTTGACTTTGATCTTTGGTGAGAAAAGCAACTGGGGTTTGATCTGGGATTTCTTGGGCAAAGACTGATGGATATTGAATGAAGATCAATATGAATAGATAGCATTTGTTGATGTTTTTGAAAAGCATGATAATAGATTTTTTTGATGATCATGATTGATTTTACTTAATCCATATCACAATTTCATTAAAACATGCTATCATTTATCAAATAAATCAAAATTATAGGTGATCGCAATGCAATCAAAAACCCAAAAAATGATTCCAAAAACTCAAAAAATGATTCATTTTTTATTATTGAGCCTAATCACGCTTTGTTGTATAGAACCAGCCATGGCAGAAAAGAAAAGCACATTAAGACTATGTACAGGTTCTGCCAATAACCAATACCATCAATTAGGACAAAAACTAGCAGATCTCTTAGCGCCATATATCACAGTTGATGTAATTATCACCAAAGGCTCTTGGGAAAATCTAGGGCGAATCGATGCCACCCCCCCTCAATGTGATGCGATGATTGCACAAGATGATGCTTATGCTTTATACCAATTTGAAAATCCTCATACAGGCATGAATATCGTTAAAATCCGTCCACTCCTCAAGGAATACCTACATGTCCTATGTAATACAGAAACCATCGCCAATGATATCTCTAAACTAGATCATCATAAGACAACATTCTATACCATGCCCTACGGCTCTGGCTCTTATATCACTTGGGCTTTAATCAAAAAACTAAACCCACTCAAATACAAGCATTTCAAGGAAGTGCCTACCAATGCCAATGAACTCTTTGATCACTTCAAAAAAAGTAAATCTTCTTGTATTCTCATCGTCAATGATCTCGCCAAAGGTGTGCTAGAAAAAGCCAATGATCTATCGAATCTAAGCTATAAACTCATCAACTTAGATGACATGAGTTTGAAAACCCCAGTGGGCGTTCAAAAACAAGCTTTATACCAAGAAGATGAGATACATGAGAATATCTACCCGAAATTACAAGTGGGACATCTCAAAGCTTTTACTGTGAATGCATCTTTCTTTGTCAGCGCAGATTGGCAAATTTCCAATGGAAAAGCTTATCAATTATTGGTAGATACTTTAAACCAATGGAATCTAGAATAGTCCCTACATTCTCTATATCCAAGAACATCATTTTATCAACTCAAGGATCAATCAAATGGAAATGTTAGTCACAATCGGTGCATTTGCCGTCATTATGTTGGCAATGGCATTAGGTGTTATGCTCAGTGGTAAAGCCCTACGAGGTTCATGCGGTGGTGCTGGCGATAGTTGTGCTTGTGCAGATACGGGTGACCCAAATGCATGTAAAACAGATCAAAATCCCCCTCAAAACTTAAATCATCAAGACCATGATGATGATATGGAAGATGAACTTGAAAAAGCCTAGTAAAATCGCAGTGATTGGGCTAGGTAAAGCTGGTTTGGCAAGATTAAAGGCAACTTTACAATATCCCACACTCGAAATCATTGCGACTTGTTCTAGAAGGGGATCTCTATTAGATCAAATCGATTCACTCTCGCCTTATTTCAATGAACCACAAATCGAACATATCAAATATATCCCCAATCTATCTCTTCCCCAACTCTTTGCATTAGATCACCTAGATACAGTGATGATTTGTAGCGAAAATCAGTATCATTTTGAACAAGCCAAACAAGCGCTTTCTTTGGGTTTACATACCATTGTAGATTTCCCACCTTGTTATACCCATGATCAATTGAAAACCCTATACCAACTCGCCCAAGAACATCAATGTATTTTCCAACCTGCTTTTATTGGTCAACTTTCTACCCCCTTCCAAAATTGGAAAAAACAACTCTCTACCCAAGCCATAGAGAAGATCATATTGCATTTAAGTGGTGGTTATTATCGTTGGTTAGAGATCGATGGCAAACAAGGTTTATTTGCAAATCTGGCATTATCTAGGTTTTTAAGCCTTTGGACAATCATTGGACCGATTGATGAGAATTATCAACTTCATGCAGAACTCTTAACAGATGGCTATCAATTCTCTATTGAAGGCCAAAGCATCAGTGGTATTCAATTTTCTTTGAGTGAAGAAAGAAAAGTGGGTTTAAGCAGACATGTTCAAACTTGGGCTCAACTCAAAGATGGTAAGGATTTAAGACAAGAGAAGGGATTGATGGAACCTTTATTTGAATATGATCTTTTAGAATTTCTCAAGAGTTTTGATACAGATCAAAAATCGATGTATCAAGAACCAACTTTTCAACATCAATTATTAGAAGTGATGGCTTTTTGTGAAAAATTAGATCGTGAAATCAAGAGTCTATTGAAAAGTTATTGAAATTCAATTACTATAGCTAAAATGTCAACTGAACAAGGGAGTTTCTGATGAGAGTGATCGCTTATACTTGTCAATATACGGGTCCAAATGCGTTATCTACGGATGCGCAATTACAAATCATACAAGCCTATGCTCAAAAAAATCATTTAGATATTATTGAAATTGTCAAAGATAGCCAACATGCTGTTGATTTAAGACAAGGTTCTGGTCTCAAAAAAGCTGTCACTCGTTGTCAAGAAGACCCTGATATTGGATTTATTATTGCGAGACTTGATTGCTTGACACGAAGCCTAAAAATGCTCAAAATTCTCATGTCTGGTGCTTTGGCTCAAATCAATCTATTTAGTGTAGATGAAGAATTAGATACAAGAACAAAAGCTGGGCGTATGATGCTGGGATTATTGGAAAGTATTAGTCAGTGGGAAAGCGATTTAAAGAATATCTCTAATGATAGAATACAAAAGGCTAAAATGCCTGAAGGTGAACAACAAGAATGGTGGCAAGTATTTGGGAATTTTGAAGGAAGATTATTTAGACCCGAAGTCAGCGATGAAAGCGAATTTTCTGAGGATTCACGTTCAAGATCCTAATCGATATTTTCTTGACAAATTTAATCAACTCTTTTCATCATAATATACATATTAAAAATTCTCCCATCAAAAAAGCATAGTAGGGCGAGTAGCGATGAAGCAAAATGATTTTCCAGAAGGCTATCAAGCGATCAAATGGCTTGGCGATGGTTCTGTTGGGCAAGTATGGCTTGCGTATCATTTGAAAGCACAAGGCCATTGTGCCATTAAAATCCTCAATCATCTAGAAAATGATGTCAGGGGATCTGCCGAAAGGTCTTTTAATCGAGAAGTCCGAGCGATGGCAAAATTAAACCATCCATCATTGATCGAAGTATACGATTTTGGGAGAACACCCAAAGGCGCTCCTTTTGTTGCGATGGAACATGTACCCGGTTTTGCTTTAAGTAAATATACTCAACAACCTTGGACTTGGCCTCAACTTTGGACATTGATCGATTCTCTATTGGCTGGACTTTCTCATGCCCATGCCAGAGAAATCCTACATCGAGACTTAAAACCCAATAATATCCTTGTGGTCCCTTTTGTGGAGGGTTTAGGATCGATTAAGCTTGTGGATTTTGGGATTGCTGTATCTGCCAATGAAATCGATGTTAATCACAAGAGAATCGAAGGAACACCCGCATATATCGCCCCAGAAGCTGCTCAAGGGGAAGTAGGGGCTATTGGTCCTTGGACTGATATCTATAGCTTGGGTGTGATTCTATATGAAATCTTAACAGGTAGACTCCCATTCTATGGACGAAATCTTCTCAATCACCATCAACATACACCGCCACCAGAACTCAAGATTAGGGCTGATGTGGAAGCGCCTACTGCGATTGTCCCCATTGTAGAAAAGATGCTTCAAAAAATCCCAGCTTTGCGTTATCGCACAATTGCTGAACTCAGAGAAGCTTTTAAACAAGCTGGAATTAGCGAAGAAATCACTGCATTTGCAAAACCTGATGAAGAAGAAGAAACATTTTTTTCACTTGATGGGGATTATTCACTCAGTGAAAGTGGTGTGGTAGATAACCTATCTGGTCCCATTGGGATGGGCTTATTTCATTTAAGACAACCCCCCTTAGTCGGCAGACACGATGCCCAACATATCCTAGAAGAAGCTGCTCGGGATGTTTTGAGTTTTTATAAACCTAGGGTGATCTTAATTGAAGCTGAAGCGGGTCTTGGGAAATCACGTTTGGTGGATTGGTTAAAAACAGAGATTGAAGAATGGGGTTTGATGAAATCCTTGTATTTGAGAAGTGAACCCCAAACCCGTGGTGGGGGATTAAGACAAGCTGTGCTTAAACTCTTGGGACTCAGTATGTTGAGCAATCAAGAAGCCCAAAAAGTCATCCCTCAAATCTATAGCAATCCAATCATTGCACAACGTATCTATGAATATCTATGGCAAGATGAAGCAGAGATTATTATTGAAGAAGATGAAGATGATGATTTTGGGGTATTGGAAAATGAAATCAAAAGATCTGTGCAATTCCTCAAAGATATCGCTGAAAATCGCCCATTGTTTTTTTGGGCAGATGATGTGCATTGGTCACCAGAAGGTCGTATTCTCAAGCTTTTCTATCAATTAGCAGTAGAAAATCAATTGCCATTCCTACTTGTCGCAACCATGCGTCCTACTCAACGTAGAACTGTGCGTAATGCCAAGAGAGCGATTCTCAACCTCAATCAATCCAGACTCATTGAACTCAAACCCATAGATAAAGATATCTTGGTACCTTCGCTTTCTGCTTTAACAGAATTACCAGCTGGTTTAGTGGAACTCGCTTGTCAACAAGCCCAAGGCAATCCATTAATCGCCATTGAATCTGTGCGTGGTTATTTAAGAGATCAAGGCTTGGCATATATCCCAATGGATCCAAGTGAAGTATTAAGGCAGAGAATTGAACAAACCACAAAGGGAGAATATGGCGGAGAACTCAAATCCCTATTGGCCAGAGCTACTCTCCTTGGGAGAACTTTTGGGTTGAATATTCTGATGAAACTTGCAGATATTCCAGGGGATTTAAGCGCACCCCATTTGAGTTCAGACAAAGCATTGGTGCTTTCGCTCTTGGAACAAGCCATTCATGATGGTTTTATTCGTGAACAAGGTCAGAAATATGTATTTAGCCATGATTTAATCAGAACAGAATTTAAAAATCACGCCCAAAAGCTATCGAATTGGTCGGAATTAAATCTAGCAACAGCTGAACTTAGGTATAGTAAAGCAGATCAAGATCAAACAGGTATAGAAATGGAAATGGTAGCTAGGAATTATTGGGCTGGGGGGAGAATGCAGTTGGGGTTGGAACTCGGGATCGAGAGCTTAAATCGAATGATTAAAAGCGCTTTAATGGGTAATGCAACCTCATTGGTTAAAAAATTATTAAAGTGGGATGAAGAATTAGAGAGTTTAAGCGCTGAACAACGTGGAGATCTCTTATTGCTTGGTGGTGTTTCAGCACATCAAGCTGGACATTATGCAGAAGCTGAAGGTTATATCATTCAAGCCATAGAATTATCCAAAACCCATCAAATCAATGCGTTGGGAATGAAAGCATCAAGCCAATTGGCTGTCAATGCCTTAAAAATCGATCAATTGGATAAAGCCAAACATTATCTAGATCAAGCTTTGGCATATTTGCCCTATCACCCTGATATCGAAAGTAAAGTCATGGTATATGATGCGCTGGGTCAATGGCATGTGCGATTGAAAGAAGTTGATCAAGCGCTAGAAGCTTTTGAAGAAGCATTAAAACATGCCAATCAAAGTCCAGATTTGATCAGCCAACAATTGTATATCAAACTCTCTTTGGCGAGTATTGCTAGAAAGAACCAGCAAATCGATCAAGCCAAAGAATGGTTTAGTGCCATCAGCGATCAAGCCATCGCATATTCTTTGGAAGCAATTGCGCTAGAAGCCAAATTAGGCTTGGCACTATGTGCATGGAAACAAGAAGATGTTGTGGAAGCATTGGCATTGTTTTCTGAAGTCAAACAAGGGGCAAGGGCAAATCTATTTGTGTTAGAATTTTATTCTGCCCTAGGTGAAGCATGGGCTTATACTTTGCAAAAAGATTGGAATCAAGCACAATTATCATTGATGCAAGCGGAGAGTTTAAAGGTAGATATTCATATTCGAGATGAAGAGCTAGATCTTTTGAGATATTCGATCAAGATGTATGCACAACATTATCAACGATTGGATTTAATGTCTCAATTGGATAAACTATCAGCGTTATCCATTCAAACCAGCACAGTACATCATAGTTAATACAAGATAAAATCAGGATCATTAAACAATCCCACACATACAGAAAAATAAGCCCAATAGATCTGTTGTTGGGGAGAACTCTGTTGAACCATTTGGAATAATGTCCAATAGTGATTAAATCTGGGGTGATTCTGATCTAGATTTTCACCTAGGAATAACAGGATCAATCTTTGTAATTGGGCTTTAATATGGCTTTCATCATTGAGATAAAAATCACCTTTGACCAGCACTTGCTGATCTAAAATTTCTTTGACTTCAGCCCTTTCAAAATCAGCTTCTGTGCTTGGTATTGGGTTTAGTGTTTGCCATTGCCTATATAATTCTTCTTCTTTGTTTAATCTCTTTAAACATACTCTTTTGGATGCATCATTGAGGAATTTGGAAATCAATAAACTTGGTTCTAAATTCTCTTCAGTGATATTCAAATAATCTGGTGCGCCAAAAGTAGGTGAAAGCAGTGCCAAAATATCCACTTCCCCTTGCCCAAAATCTTCAGTCCATTTGATCCCATTGGTGACCAGCGGAATGGTACGAGCGAGTTGATCTAAAGTCATTCTTCTCAATTTTCTTGGTGTAGTAGCACCCACTTGCATATCAATTGTGATCCCCACTTGCATATCAGTCATAGATGTGGGTATAGACATATCGGGTACAAGATGATCTTCTTGCTTAGTCTTTGATTGTTGATCATCACAAGCGAAGAATAGGCTGATGATGATCAAAGATGGAATGTAGATCTTCATTGTGGTTCTCCCAAATATACTTTGGATTTTAGGATTTCTTTGATGAGGAATTTGAGTGAATATTGATTTTCTTTAAAATCCTTTGCCAAGTCCTTAATCATTGTTCTTTCTGCACTTAACATCTCTCGATTCACTAATCTTTCGTATAATTTCCTTGTCAAACAAAACGAGAGTTTATCATTACTGATTTCTTTCTCGATCCAAGCTTTAGGACCTTGTTCAATATGATCAAAATCTTCATCATTACCCCATTCATAGGATTTTAGGATGCCCAAATAGGATTTTTGGGCTTCTGTTTTTGCTTCTACAGTATAAAACTTCTTGCAAAAATCATCACAATTTTGATGTAAGGCACAGTTTAAACAACGTTCCATATAACTTGGGTATTTGATGGGGTCTAGATATAATGTCCCAGCATTGCTAAAACGCCCAAAATAACTCGCCAAAGGTTCTAGTCTTTGGTGACAATCCTTACACCCACATCTCTGCCTTAAATTGGGTTCTTGACTACAAGGATCATTGGCTGGTGGAATCTCTGTACCTACAGCAATAAAGGGTTCACATAATAACTGTGTGCTTATGCGATTCGCTCTCGCTCTTGAAGTTTGAAATCTCGTGAGAAAAGGGAAACTTGTCAAAATCCCACTGCTTAACTCGGATTTTTGAGAGACCCAATGCCATGTTTGATCTTGGAAACTGAGGTTTAAGGCATTTAATTCTTCTGCTACAATTGGGGATTCTAGAATGGTAGGGTCTATGGCATATTTGGCTAAGTTCTGATAATAAAAAGCAATCATGCCATTCACTGGCTCTCGATTTTGGGTAAAAATCTCAAAGAATGAAGAAGCTTGAATTTGATCTTTACTCAAATATTCTCTTAACACTTCTTGATACTGCGCACTAAAAGCTTGAGTGATCTGCATAGCTGATTCATAACTCGCACATCTCTTGAGTTGATCCCCACATCCACAATCCCCCATCACAAAACCTTCTACCCGATCACAACTGATATTTGTACTTGGACTTTGAGTGAAATGCTGTGCTTCTAATGCGCATACTTTGATCTCTTGCTCTGGGTTCCAATAGGGATAAACATAAACATAACCATCTCTCAATGTGCCATCGCTTAATGGTTTTAATACGACATGTCCTTGATCATCAAATTCAGCTTCTTCATCCAAACAAGGCACAAAAGCTTTGCGATGATAAAAAGCTGTAAAGAAAGAAAATAATCGATCATCACTTCGATAAATCCCAGATTCAATAATACTTGCTGGAATTAGTATATTGATCGCAGGGTTAAATAAATATTCTGTTTTTACTGCAGGCCAAAATAAATCCGCAAAAAAACGATAAACAAAAGAAAACCACTCATCATTTTGATCTAACTTCTGCTGGATCAATGTATTGATTTGATCTGTTGAGGATTTTTGCCAATCTACTTGCTCTTGAAGGCTAGGAATTCTTTGATAGAGGTCTAGGGTGATTTGCCTAAGTAATTTAGGAGATGGGGGATCGGCATGACTGATGGAGATGGGGCATAAAGCAATCAATAATAAGATTTTAGCGCAAATTTGATATAGGGGTTGATCATGATTCATAGATTTAACTACACTTTGTTTTCTTGATTCTTGTATCTTGTATAAAAATCTCTTCCATCGCAATAAAAATCAATCAGGTGTATCGATGAAACCCCATGTTCTTGTTTTTGTCCTACTCTGCACTTTGTTCAACTGCCAAGATGCAAAGAACCCTATTGTTCATCCTCAAGATATGGCGATAGGGATGATCAATGATATGAATACCGATATGACTAGCAATATGACTACTGATATGTTGATTGAAACGATCCCTGATATGACAGTCATCGAAATCGATCAAACAGCACAATGCCAAGATGTATGTCATCAATTACTCAACTGTGCTCAAAGCGATTGTATGGTCATAGATCAAGATCGATTCCTACAAGAATGCCAAAGTAGATGTGAATCATCCACAGTGTTTAGGCGTATTTCATTGGGCTTAGATCAATGCAGTGATATTTTAAGTTTTTCCGAACAGCAACTCGGCAGTCACGCAGAATTATGGTCTTGTTCCACATCTCAAATGGAATATCCAGCTTGTGCTGTTTTTGCGAGAAATTATAGTCGATGTTTGACAGAACGCTGTCAAATTAGCGATATGCAGGTTTCTCAAGTAATTACCCTTGCTTATCAACACTATTGTAATGAACAAGGTCAACTCGGTATGCTCAACCCAGATCAATTAGCACTTGCCATAAATGATCAAAGCAATTGTGAATCTGGATTGATCGATCAATTACTCGATGAAAGAACGCAAACAAATGCCCAAGGTATGCCCGGTGATTTGGTGGATTTTTGCAACAATGGTCCCATCAATCCCTTTACTACTTGTATGATGGCTTGTGAAAGATTATCCCCTTGTATTCCTACAGATAGTCCTTATGCGAGTATTAGAAATCAATCCCGTTGCCAAGAACTCTGCTTAGCCCATTCTGATCCTAGTCCAATGACTTGGCAATGCCTTTCTGAACTCTATCTCAATGACTGTGCTTCTATTGGAAGTTGTTACTAGATAAATGATTTTTAGAGATTCTCAATGTTCAACTGTTGAATTTTTAGATCAAATATGCTATCTCAATCCTAGTTTTGTGAATCCCTAAACCCTGCTACCAATGGTTACCTATGTTTGATGATGCCTATGCAGATGAAGATCCTCTTGTAGAAGGGGCACTTGTTGATCAAAAATATATGGTGATCAAGCGTTTATCTCAAGGCGGACAAGGGAGTGTATACCTCGCTGAACACATGAATCTCACAGGATTATTTGTTGCCATCAAAGTATTATCTGGGAAAATCAGTGGGGAAGCTTTAGAGCGTTTTAAGAGAGAAGCATTGGTGATGGCTAAATTTGCCCATCCCAATATTGTGAGAATTATGGATTTTGGGAATTTGGAAGGTGGACAGCCTTTTATGGTGATGGAATACCTCAATGGAGAACCCCTTAAAACAAGAATAGAACGCGGTCCCATCCCCCTAGAATCCACAGTGAATATCCTAGAACAGATTTGTTCTGCCCTTCAAGCTGCACACGCCTATAAAATCGTCCATAGAGACCTAAAACCCGATAATATCTTTCTTTGTTTTGATGAACAACAAAAGGGATCAAGTCAAAATCCCCAAGTCAAGCTCTTGGATTTTGGGGTCACCAAAGTACTAGGTGTTGATACAATTACACCGAGAAAACAAGGGAATTTTTTGGGAACACCTCAATATATGAGCCCAGAACAAGCCAAAGGTGCATTGGAAATCGATCACCGTGCTGATTTATTCTCGCTTTGTACCATTCTCTTTGAAATGCTGACCAATCATTTGCCTTTTGGCGGTAATCAACTCATAGAAATCGTCAGTGCCATTGTTTTGGGAGAACCAAGATCAATCAAAGCATTGATGCCCCAAATCCCAGAAGCTGTAGAAAGAGTGATCTTCAAAGGTTTATCCAAAGCCCCAATTGATCGATTTTCGGATGCTCAATCTCTCTTTCAAGCTTTTAAAATTGCAGCTTTCCCCCCTGTATTTCTTGAATCTCAAGCAACCCCAAATCCTTTTGTCCAACAAGCCAATCCCTTGCAAAATGCGAGATTAGGACTTCAATTACAACAACTTCAAACACCCAGTCCAGCCCAAGCCAATCCCTTTAAACAAAATGCTGATAGTGGATTTAAAATCAATCAAACCCCTTCCCCTTTCTTCAATCCTACCCCCCAAAATACAGAACAATCTACTGAAATCAAAAGCTTTGAACAAATACATGGAGATTTTGATGATGATTTATCTCGAACTACTGTTCAAGATCAAAAAAAAGTAGGTTTTGAAGAGAGTTTTAGTTCAGCGAGTGATTATCCAGATCAAGAAGATGAAGATTCTCCTACGATTTATTTGAGAGAACCACCAGTCATCAAAAAACCTTTACCTGTCATTCCTATCTTTTTGGCAGTGATTTTTTTTGGGGTGATGTTGGTTTTTTTCAATCAACAAGCCGATATGCCAGCCAATGATCTTAACAAAGAGAATCAAGTACAATCGATGTCTTTGATGACAAGTAAGACGAAAAAACCCGAATTGATTTCTTTTAAAATCTCTAGGTTCGTCAAAGGGAGTGCATCAGCAGCAACAGCAACAAAATATTGTGAAATCAACAGTAATTGCTATGCCGCAGTTGATTTTTTTGATCCAGATCATGGTGAATTGGATTTAAGATGGTATCAAGTTGATGCTAAAACCAATAAATTTTCCAAGAAACTCACTTATGTAGGAAATCATAAATTCTATACCACAGAAGTTGTTAAACTCAACTTTCAAGCTGATGATATTGGCAAATGGGTGATTGAACTCTATGATCAAAAACAATCTATTCAAAAAATTCAATTTGAAGTCATTAAATAAATGATTTCTCTACTGATCCCCAAAGGTTTAAAATGCAACAATCTCTCAAATACAGTCTGACAAAGACCATCTTGTATGCTACGCTCTTGTTTGCCTTGAATGCTTGTGATTCATCAAGCACAACAAATGAAAACAATCAAAATCAAGCAGATGCAAGCACTCAAACAAATTCATCTAAAACGCTAGATTTCGATAGCGCTGTGAGTAGCCTAAAACTAGGAGACACAGTAGCATTTAAAGTTTATTTTAGTGATACTCAAACCCAAGATCAAAACGTCAGTAAGGATGTTGTCTTAGAAGCAAACCCAGCAAATCTAGTGGAAATCACCCAAGAAGCAAGTAATATCAAGATCAAAGGTTTAGCTGCTGGTACTGTAGAAATCAAAGCGAGTTATCAAGGTGTAGAAAGCAAAAAAAGCTTTGATATCTTAGCACCTAATGCTCTTTCTCTTTCCACCACAACAATGGATGTGGAAAATGCTGAACAATTCAATCTACAAGCGATGTATCAATATGCAAATGGTGATGTTTTGGCTGTGACTGACATGATTGAATGGACTTCGCTTACGCCAGAACTTGCTACTGTGGATCAAAGCGGATTAGTGAGCATTCTCAAATCTGGTGCATTGAAAATCCAAGCAAAAGTCATGGACTTGACAGCTACTTTTGAAGTCACTATCCCTTGTCGTTATCCCAAATCCACCACAGGAGAATGGAATAATCTCTTGGCAGTGGGTTCTGTGATTCCACCCATCTTCTGGGAAAAAGCATATTCTGCAAGATTAGGGATGAATTTGGAAGGCAAACTCGATCTCAAAGAGATTTACTGCGGTGGTAACCAAGGGGAATATCAATCTGTACAAACCATTAATCTTATTCTCACTGCAGGTTGGTGTCCAGCTTGTCCAGATTATCTCAGGGCAGTAGATGCTTTAAACCCAGATCTTGAAATCAATGGGGGATTGTTGATTTATGTCGATGTTCAAAATGATGATTATGTACCAGCAACCACTGCTTTTGCAGCTGAACACCTCAATCGACTCTTAGGGCGTACCAGTGGATATTATGTGGGCGATAAAGACAGTAAACCCGCTTCTGCTTTCTTTAATGACAGTCCCACCATTGATGCATTTCCTTCGGCTTTTGTGATTCGTAGATCAGATATGATGATTATCAGTTCCCAAGGGGAAAATCGAGATGCTGGTATGCTTCCATTTATTGATATGGCACAAAACCCCAATCAAGATTGGCGCGAAATTATGCCACCTCCCTTTGAAAATCAATGTGGCGATCAAGCAGATGAAGCTTCTGAGCCTAATAATGAACCTGCACAAGCTGCACAGATCAATATGATGGGTGATTATATGGGTGGGATTTGCAGTGAAGGTCCAGATTATTATCTCATTGATTTAATGGGGCCATGGACAGCAACCCTTACTTTTGATCCTTCTATGGCTGACTTAGATATCTATCTCTTGGATCCCAATAACCCAGATCTTATGGCGCCACTTGCTAGCAGTGAAAGCACTGATATGATCGAGAATTTAAGTGGTGAAAATCAAGGATTACTCGCTGTATTTGGCTTCCAAAATGCCAGCGCACCTTATGTATTAAATATTCATCAATAATTCATCTTTTTTTGGTATGTTCAGAAGGGATATGTAATACACCGGGGTGTAACTGAACTTGATACATTTTGGGACTGAGATTGACCCAAAGCAAAGCATCTAATTGTTTTTTAGGGGGTTGAATCAAACCTTCTTCATCCAAATGCTCTACCACTCTGCCTCGCCTGATGATGGCAATCAACATTTCCATATAACTGACAACGAGTTCTTGAGAGAGATCTGCTTTTTGATGTTTGAGAAAGAGCATAGATTCTAGGATTTCACTTTGAGAAAGATCTAGGAGTTCTGGGAAAATACATAAATCGAGTTTATGCTCTTGGGTCTCCACAAGCATGGTCTTTAAACTTGGGATTTTAAAAATATCTGATACTGCATTGACCAGCGTATTTGGGATTTGATTGACAACTTCGCTTAACGCTTCTTTGATCTCATGGACTTTTTCTTGTTGATGGATAAAGAATTGATAAGACCAAAATGTGTTTTGTTTGACACAAAAATAGATCAAAAAGAGTAGATGTTCTAATCCTTTGATGGGTTCTTGCAAGAGTATATCAGATAAGCTGTGTAAAGCTTTAAAGCTTTTTTTTGAAATGAGTTGGTAATCAGTAAAGTCTTTTCTTAATTTTTTCATGATTTTATTTTTCTTAAACCCGCGCCAAAAACCCACAGAAGCAAATAAAAAACCTTCATCATATTGCTGATCCAAAAAATCAAAATATGCTAAAATGGAATGATGTAAGGGATGATTCTTATGATAAATATCTGTTTCCAACAGGGTTTGAATGAAAATTCTTTGCCATAAACCTTTTAGTTCTGTTTGTAGATCAAAGAAATGTTGTTCACCCCGTTCAACCCAAAAAGACATCCATACAGCAGTACAAATCCTTGTGTTTTTGATCAAATCATCTTTAACCCCTTTTAATATCAAATCTATCTCTTGATATGACAAAGGGTATTTATTGAATGAAAGAGAAGAGAGATGAAGATGATGATCTAGGGATTTAAATCCTTTTTTTTCAAGAAATACATTAATTTGTTTGAGTTCATATTGAAAGAAAAATGAATATCCCTTAAAAACAAAGGGAACATCCTTCTCAAATAAAGCACTCCGTTCTATGTCCGATAGCTGATGTAGGATGGGGATGGTTTTTTTGATATGAGATGTATTGAGTTTCATGTGCTTGACTTTGCTGACTAATAAAAAATTCGGCATTTTCTAGGTAATGCATTGTCATCAATCAAATGCATTTTGCCAGAGATACATGATTTTAGCTTTTCTTAAAATCAATTTCATCTTCAATCAACTTTTAATGCAAATTAAAAGCTGATTTCAACAAATCGTAGGAAAAAAGATGTCCCATCCAACATATCAGCTTCTCTACAGAAGCCTTTTGTTCGTTTTGCTGTTGGCAGGTCTAGCCAATGCTCAAAATGCAAATCCTGTACAAAAGCAAGGTCCAATTATCGCTTCAGAAACTTGGACCAAGGCTGCTGGCCCTTACCTTATTACTGGGGATTTAACCGTTAGATCGCAAGCAACATTGACCATTGAAGCGGGCACAGAAGTTCGCTTTGCGGCACAAGATGCTTTAAACTCTGGCGAATCACCTACTGGTGTTGAATTTATTGTAGAAGGAAAAATCATTGTCAATGGTACGGCAATAGCACCTGTTGTATTTAATGGACAAAATACGGTAGGGGCATCTGAAAATGCCACAGGTATGAGATTTGCTGTAGGCGCCTTAGAATCACGTATCAATTACCTCAATATCTATGGCTTGGCAACAGGGATTGATGTCAGAACTTTCTCTGCCCTTACTTATGAACATTTGGATATAGATGTAAGCAAAATTGCTTATCGTAGAACAGTTGGTAATATCGATACTCGCTTTGTATCTAGTAGAATAAGCGGTGGCATGAAAGCTGTGGAGATCGTAGGTCTTACTGATACTCGCACATTGATATTAGAGGACTCAGATCTTTTTGGTGATTTAGAGATCAATGGTAGCCAATCTTTTAATAGTAGTATTGATCTACAAAGAACAAACATACATGGCAATATCACAATCAATGGCTCTCTCTTAGCTGGATCAAGTGTTAAACTCACAGATTCAAATATTACAGATGGTATGCTTCATATTGCTGGTGATATCAACACTGGGGCTTCTATTCATTTATCCAATGCCAATGTACAAAACTTAAATGATCTTAAAGCCATTTGGGTAGAAGGTAGTATTTTAGCGGATACCACCATTGCCATCGCAAATAGTGAACTTCATGGTCATATCGAACTTGGCACAACATTAGTACCTACTGGTGCTGCTGAAGGTCAATATTTTCTCATCGATCAAGCTCAATCTTGGACTTCTGCAAGTCAACTCTGTCAAAGCTATGGAGCAAGACTTGCTGATATTAGAAGCGCTCAAGAAGCTGAAGTGATTTTCCACTTGGCTAAAAAAAGCACATCCAAAATTGTATGGACTGCAGGTACTCAAGGCACACCACCTTGTATAGCTGGTGACCAATATGTAGATGTAGGTGAAGATGCTTGTTTATGGCAATCAAGACAATATCCTACACAAATTACCACCAAGAGCCGTCCTTGTAACAATTGTAACTATGCTCAAGAGTATCCCACTTGTAGCACAGTACGCAATACATCTGCTGGTTGTTTCCCCATCTATAGCTCCACTTATTGTCAACAAGTGGTCTCCAAAGAATCCAAAATCCCCAATTGTGATGCCAATAGTAATTGTTATGGCAATGCCACAACTTGGACATGGAGCAGTGGTGGCTCATTTGATAGCGCACTTACAGCATATTGGGCAAGAGGTACAGCTGATCAACTCAAATGTTGGAGCGGTACCCATCGTTTACTCGATGAATTACATATCGCTGTAGATGCCATGGATAATACAGGGAGTGATAGTGGTAGATTTGGTTTATGGAGAGCAAGAAAAGCAAGCGAACAATATGCTGTGGTTTGCGAAGGTAAATTAACTGCACCCAGCCGTCAAGATGCCAACAGAGGTAGTTTAAGTGTGACTGATTCTACCATTACTGGTGATTTCTCTGTTAGATTAGGCAGTGTTACTTTGGATCGTTTAAATGTAAGTGGTCTACAAAATTATATCCTTACCAGAGATGCAAGTATTCAAAATTCAGATTTTACGGGTTCTTTGAATATCGCTACTTTGGGTAGAATTACAATTAGCAATAATACTTTTGCAACCACCACAGATAGCAATCAACTCGCTGCATTTGGTAGTTTGGGTTCAGGGATTAGTTTAGAAGCAGATTTTAGCACAATTACTCAAAATAAAATCGATAAAGGTGCTTATGGCTTAAATGTGAGAGGTCCAGCAAAAATCGAAAACAATGTGATTACCCGCTCAGAACTTGTAGGTATTTTGCATTATCCAGAAGCTGGTCCAAGTGCTGATGAAGACAGTAGAATTGTCAACAATACTTTGGTTGATAATCAAGTGGGTTTACAAAGCGAAGGTACCATCAATGCTAAGTCTACTCTTGTAGGTAATAATTCTTTCCTAAGAGGGAATACTGGGATTAAGAGAGTGGGTGCAAATATCATTAGTTTAGTCTCTAATAATCTATTTGGTTATGCAGTTAATTATCAAAATATCATAGCAGATGCTGGTTCTACCCTTGCGAATCCTTTGACTGTTGCTGATTTCCCCACAGCTGAAAGCACTTTGTTCTTAAGAGATTGTACCAATCCTCAAACCAATAGTCCTATTCCTAATTGTCAACCCTTTAGACTCAATTCTGGCTCTCCTTTAATCGATAAAGGTTCTTGTGCTATTGCGCCAGTCAATGACCATGATGGTACACCTAGACCATTTGATGGTGATTTTGATGGTGCCTTAGGTTGTGATATTGGTGCTTATGAATTTGGTCCTGAATTTATCGAAATTGTGACAGATCGTACACCAGCCACAGGGACTGAAGTTGTACTTGCTGTAATGGGAACCAGGGATGGTTTTAGATTTGAAGTGAAACCTGTACAATGGACCATTGATCGCAGTGCTGGGATTTTCAATGAAGCAGATAATCGTTTCCGTCCTACCCATATTCCAGGTAATTATCCCAATGCCTTAAGTGCTAAATTTGGTTCACTCAGTGCAACCAAGAGTTTGAATTTGGATTGTGGTTGTTTACAACCCGATCTAGAAAATGGCAATCCTGGTGGTTGTAATGGTGTTCCAGCTTGTTATTACACAGATTGGACTGGCAATTGTGCTGTAAGACAAAACTATTGTCAAAGCACTGGAGATGCCGGTATTGTTAATAACATAGATCCTACTTTGACCAATAGCCTACTCACTTTGGGTGTAGAAGAAACAGTCAAAGTAAGAGCTGGCGCGAGAGATCCTTTTGGTTTTGTCTTTAGACAAAATGGTACTTATAGTTACAGTGTCATCTCTGGTGGTGGTTCTATCGATGGTTTAGGTAGATTTACTGCTGGGAGAACAGCTCAATTATTTGCCAATACTTTAAGAGTTTCTATCGCTGATGGTGCCAAGAACTATGTTGGTTTATCAAATGTAAGAGTAGAACCCGGTGTCCCTAATTCAATCCGTATTTCTAGAGCATCTAATGTTGTAGGGACAACTTTAACACTTGCCCACACAGCCGAAGTTCTAGATCGTTTTGGTAATATCATTCCAAATGCGCAAGTCACTTGGTCTTTGGTCAATGGTGGCGATTCTAGAATTGATCCTAATACTGGTATTTTAATTGCTGGTTGTGCTTCTGGTGTGTATAGAGATGCGATTGTTGCTACTTATGAGAGCATCTCTACTTCCCTTGATCTAGAAGTATTAGACGGTGGGGCAACACTCAAGAGCATTGATATTATCCCACCTTATCTTGAAATCAGTGCAACCACAACCCAAACTTTTGAAGCAACAGTGACTGATCAATGTAATTATACCAGACCAGCCAGAAACCCCATTTATACATCTCGTATTACTGCTGGTAGCATCAATGCACAATCTGGTTTATATCAAGCGAGTTGTGCTTTGGGTACTTATGATGGTGGTGTTTCTGTGGCTGCAGAAGGTTTACAAACCAATGCAAGAATTTTGATTACATCTGCACCTTTGGCAAGCATTAGTGTACAACCAGCAACTGCTCAAATCAGAGTGGGTGAAGCAACAGTATTTGAAGCTTTGGGTCAAGATACTTGTGGTAGATTAAAATCAGTAGAACCATTATGGTCAACACCCATTACTGGTGCTGTGACTCAAACTGTGGGTGTGAATTCCCAACAAAGAGTATCCTTGGGTTGTAGCCCTATGGGTGTATACAATGAAGGTGTGATCGCAAGAGTAGGTGCATTTGAAGCAAGAGCCAAGATTGAAGTTTTGGCTGGTACAGTAAGCACTCTCAATGTAAATGAATTATCATTTAGTATTCCAGCAGGTAATCAAAAACAAATCATCGCTTTGGCAAAAGATTCTTGTGATAATGATCGTAGTGATGCGATTAGATACTCTACTTCTATTGGACAAATCACAGCAACTGGTTCTTATAAAGCTGGATGTACAAGAGGATTATACAACAATGCAATCTTAATCACTGCTGGTAATCTTCAACAAAATGTCACAGTAGATATCAGTGATGGTGTCTTAAACCGTGTACAAATTCAACCTAGCCCAGTTGTACTCAGTGCAAATTCAAGCCGTCAATTAAGAGCTGATTTATTTGATGGTTGTAATAATGTGATTGTGGGACAAGCCAATTGGTTCTTAGCTGCTGGTGGTTCAATCACTTCTAGTGGTGTGATTACTGCTGGTACTTTGGCCAGTAACTATATCGATGCTGTTGTTGCAGAACTCAATGGTTTCCAAGCAAAAGCTGATTTAACTGTAACACCTGGTCCTGCTGTTTCTTTGACCATCAATCCTAACCCCCTTAAAATCCCTGCTGGTTCTACCCAAGCGCTCAGTGTGATTGGGACAGACCAATTTGGTAATCAATTCGATGCAGATGTTCTTTGGACCATCAATGCATCTGCTGGTGCGATTGATAATAGTGATGTATTTACAGCGAGTTCTGATATTGGTGTATATGAAAATGCCATTACTGCTAAACTAGGAAATACCAGCGTTTCTATCAATGTAGAAGTGATTCCAGCAGCAGTCGCAAGTATTAATCTTCAACCTTCTCCAGTGTTGATCAATGCTGGCACTTCAGTACAACTCACAGCAACACCTACCGATCGCTTTGGTAATCGAGTCAATAGTCCTATTACTTGGTCTGTAGAAGGTGAAAGCGGTAATATTACAGAAGATGGTTTATTTACTGCCAATACAGTTGCTGGTTTATATGAAAATACCATTGTTGCCAGAAGTGGTGGGATTACAGCCAAAGCAAATGTAAGAATCTTGCCTTCAGCACCTAGTTCACTCAGAGTCGTTCCTGAACAAATCATTGTCACCCCTCAACAATCACTACAAATTAGCGCCAATGTTTTTGATGAATTTAATAATCTGATTTCTCAAAACATTATCTATTCTATTGAAAATGGTGGCGGTTTAATCAGTCCTACAGGTTTACTGACTGCAAGCACTGTGGCAAATACCTATGCCAATACATTGCTTGTTAGAGGTGGTGGTTTAGAGAGAAGATTAAATATTCAAGTGATTCCTGGTAATCCAGTGGCAATACAAGTAGAACCCTCTCGTTTAGTTGTTCAACCCTTGCAACAACAACAATTAAATGCGATTTTTGTAGATGCATTTGATAACCATGTCACAGTGGAAAGCGTATGGGCAATTGCTGGTAATGGCGGTACAATCACACCTACAGGTTTATTCACAGCTGGGGCGATTGCTGGCACTTATACAGATGCTGTGGTTGTGAGAGGTAGTGGACTTGAGAAATTTGTCACAGCAATTGTTGAACCTGGTCCAACCACAAGAATGAAGATTGATCCAGAATTGATCAATACTATTGTAGATACCACAGTTCAATTACAAGTGATTTTTGAAGATGCCCAAGGCAATCGCACTGTTGCTTCAGGCAATAGTGTGACTTGGTCAGTGGCTCCTGGTAGTCCAGCTCAAATCAACCAAAGCGGTTTACTCACTGTTGCATGTCAAATGAGACCTGGTTTATATCAAAATCAAGTGATTGCCACAGTACAAAGCAGTAACCCAAATAATCCATTTATCGCCAGAGCTTCAGTAGATGTCGCTCCAGGTGAAGTTGAATTTGTGAGAATTACCCCCAATGTATTATCCATACCAGTGACATCTCAAGCAAACCTCACTGCGACCAGCTTAGATGGTTGTGGTAATAATACCTTACAAGTGCCACGTTGGAGCATTGTAGATGGTGGTTCTGGTCAAATCAGTCCTGCTGGTAACTTCACTGCAAGTACTAAAGCTCAAACAGTCACTGTTCAAGCAACCACTGGCAATGTGATTGGTACAGCAACCATCCATGTTACACCCGGTGAACCCAGAGAATTAGTGATTTCTCCAGAATCTCCTAATATTGTGGTAGATGATCGAGAAGTATTTACTGTCTCTGCGACAGATGAATATGATAATCGTTGGGTACCAGAGAATATCAAATGGACTGTGAATACAGTAGATGGTGAACCTAGTGCTGGGACAATTATCGAACAAACAGGTGAATTCACTGCTGCTCAAAAAGTAGGTCGTTTCCGTAGAGCCATTCAAGCTCAATTTATCAATGATGCTGGTGTAGCGATTCGCAATGCTTATGCAGATGTATTCTTGATTGCAGATGAAGCAGATCATTTGGAATTATCGCCAAGCAACCCCAATGTGATTGCAACTCAAAGTTTATCATTTAATACAAGAGTATTCGATCAATTTGAAAATGAAATCATCAATCAAAACATCGTTTATACTTGTAGACCTGAAGTGGGTGTTTGTTCTAGCAATGGCGTACTCACTGCAACTGAAGTGGTAGGGACTTATCCAAATGCGATTGAAGCGAGATTAGGTGATATTGTTGCCAGAACAGATATCAATGTGATTAATGGTGATCCAGCAAGAATAGAAATCACCCCAAGTTCTCTGAGAACCCATGTTGGCGCAGTAGAAGAACTCTCTGCTAAGGTATATGATACAGCAAATGTATTGATCGCCAATGCAGTGGTTGATTGGAGAGTGATTGATCCAGATATCGGTATTATCACACCTACCCCTCAAGGTGGCGCAAGATTGGTTGTTGGTAATCAACCCAAGAATTATTTCGGTGGAATTACAGCGAATATCATGGGTGTAGAAGCCAATTTGGATGTTTTAATTCCCAAAGATAATGACAATGATGGCATTCAAGATATCTTGGAATTGGAAAACAATCTAGATCCTACAAACCCAGATGATGCATCAGATGATTCCGATAATGATGGTTTGACCAATGCACAAGAAGTCAATGCCAACCTTGATCTGCTTGATGCAGATAGTGATGATGATGGTGTGATTGATGGTGAAGAAAAGAATTGGAATGCAGACACTGATGGTGATAGTGCAATCAATGCTTTGGATGATGACAGCGATAATGATGGCTTAAAAGATGGTACTGAACAAGGTAAAGATCAACCCAATGCAGATACTGATCGAAGCAAAGGTTCATTTGTGATTGATGCTGACCCAAGTACAACCACAGACCCATTAAGCGATGATAGCGATAAAGATGGGGCTAAGGATGGAGAAGAAGACAGTAACTTCAATGGTAAGCTAGATAAGGGTGAAACACCTGCAGATAGTGATTATCCATATATCAGTTGTGATCCAGCTGCTGAAGTCACTGGTTGTACAGGTGATTTGGTATGTGAAGGTAATATTTGTGTACCACCTGTAGAACAAAGAGAAATCAAGCCAAAGACCAATACAAGTTGTCAATCTCAATCATCTTCATCCATGATGTTGATCGCATTACTCTCTATGTTTGTGATTTTCTTAAGAAGAAGAAATCTCGTTTAATATTGATCTAATCATTTGCATAATGAAAAAAATGATCCCATTGTTGATCCATATAATATAAAGCTTCAGCTAAAGGTTTGGCTGAATAATAAGTATTGATCTTCCCTTCATGTTCCACAAATCTTGAATGAACAAGGTGAAGAAAGCAATGATGATTTGCTTGTTTCTCTTCTAGGGTTTCATTGTGATTGAGTGCGATTTTATCGAGAGCATCATCGATTTCAAAATTGATTTCCACACCATGGAAATGGTCAAGTAAAAACTTTTCAATCACTTGATCTAATTCATCTGCCATCATTTCGCGATTTTCCAGATGTAAGACGATATAAGCCAAGAAGGCTTCATTAAACTCTTGGTCTTCAATATTATCGATGAGATATTGTATAACCCCTACATAATTATCTAGGTTCTTCCTATAAATATCTTGGCTCATTTGTAAGAGATATTTTCTTCTTAGATTAATAAATCTAAAAATTGTTTTGACTGCAATCCCAATAATTACAGAGATTAAGATGACAAAAGTATTTTGATTGGTACTTGATACACCCACACTTAACCCTGATAAACAAAGGATAAATAATAAAAAACGATCAACTGGTTTCATCCTGATATTGATTTCAGGAAATACAACTTCCATATCAGCCAAAGGAATATTAGAAAACATTTTGATATAAATCGTATGATCGATTTCTTTTTGGGGGGGATCTTTGATGAGTTTTTGTAGGACAGGGATTTTGGTGATTAGATTTTTGAGAAAAGGCGGATGTTGGTATGGATATAATCTAAAAATACAGATCATTTTATCAAAAATTGGTTCTTGCATGACCATGGGTTCAAATAAAGCTTTGAGATTAAGTTTTTGGTTATGTAGTGAAATTCTTTTGATCCAAATGGGTAGAAATGACACTGTTTCTTCTTCCCTAAAACCATTGGTAGGATGATTTAAAGTGACTGTTTCTTCTTTATTTTTTTTAAAAGCTTTGAGTGTTGCGATGTCTTTGCCATGTTTTAGGGTTTGATGAACAACAGTTTGAAAGGGTGTTAAAATCAATTCTTCTATTTTATCCACCATGATCGCTAATTTCCGTAGAATAAAAACTTCTCTGACAATATCGCGTTTGAGACCTCGATGAAAGATCAGAATTTTATGATCAAACTCATCTGGTAGATTCAAATAATCATTAAGATGTTCGATTTCTGCATTTTCAGCTAAGGCTTTTTGTCCATCTGAGGTGTGTGCATATTCAACAAATCTCTTCAAGAGCCTAGGATCATAAATATTCCAATTGATATCCACAGGTAGATCCAATAAGTATTTATGTGAAATGGATTGTAGATATTGTTTTTTTTCTAAAGGATTAAAATTCCCACGGATCATTAAATAGATTAAATTAGATAATAATCGATTTTCTTTTTCATTTAATTCATTTTCGCTGATATCTCTTCTCATTTCTACACCTTGATCAGGTGAGAAAAAAGCATAATCTTTTTTTAATTCATTGAGAATTTTATGGTATTTAAAATGATAAATCGCTTCTAGTAGTTCTATAAAATGTTGATATTCCGTGGTATTTAGATTGTATTTATTAAATATATTTTCTACCAATAGATATTTAGCGATTTTAATATAATTTTCATGTGGAATTTGAATCCAATCATCCAGTTCAGCTTCATTTTGAACAGGTGGACTTTTACCCCTATACATTAAATGCCAATTTAATTCATGTGTTTCTTTAAACTCAGTAGCAACCCATCCTTCTTCATAAGGCGAGTTGCTGATTTTGATATCAATATTTTCATCTACTTGATAACATTGATCTGGGATGCAATTAAATGTTGTCATAATTTATTCTCAGCAAAGATGATTGATGGATTAGGTTAAGCTTAAATTCTCAATAATGCCAAAAAAATACGAATAAGACTAAGTATTTTTTAAATTTTTTGATAGAATTCGCCTCTCTTTTCATCTCAATCAAAGGAAAATCAAAATGCAAATTCTAGCACATTATGCCAAGGAACTAGAGGGTTTAAAAGAACAAGGATTATTCAAAAAAGAAAGAGTGATTCATTCGGCACAACAAGCGCAAATCGAAGTGAATCAACAACAAGTATTGAATCTATGTGCAAATAATTATTTGGGTTTAGCCAATCATCCCAAAATTGTAGAAGCTGCCAAAAAAGCCTTAGATACACATGGTTTTGGGATGGCTTCAGTGCGTTTTATTTGTGGTACTCAAGATCTGCATAAAACCTTGGAAGAGAGATTAGCAAGGTTCTTGGAAAAAGAAGATTGTATTTTGTATTCATCTGCATTTGATGCGAATGGTGGGTTATTTGAAACGATATTGGGTGAAGATGATGCGATTATCAGTGATGCTTTGAATCATGCGAGTATTATCGATGGGATTCGTTTAAGCAAAGCGCATCGTTATCGTTATGCTCATGCTGATTTAACAGAGTTAGAAACCCATCTACAAAGTGCACAATCTCAAAGATTTAGATTGGTTTCTACGGATGGGGTTTTTTCTATGGATGGTGATGTGGCAAAGCTCAAGGAAATCACTGCATTGGCTCAAAAATATCAAGCTTTGGTCATGGTAGATGATTGTCATGCCACTGGGTTTTTGGGTGATCTTGGCAAGGGAAGTGGTGAATTTTGTGGTGTTTTAAATCAAATCGATATCATTACTGGTACATTGGGTAAAGCGCTTGGTGGTGCATCTGGTGGCTTTATTGCAGGACCAAAAGAATTGATTTCTTGGTTAAGACAAAGATCTAGACCTTATCTTTTTTCTAATGCGCTTGCGCCTAGTATTTGTGCTGCTTCATTGGCTGCATTGGATCTATTAGAAGGAGATGAAGGGCAAGTGTTGAGAGATCGTTTAAAGGTAAATGCAAACTTCTTTAGAAAAGAAATGAGCAACCTAGGATTTCGTTTAATCCCTGGTGAACATCCTATTATTCCAGTGATGTTGGGGGATGCGAGATTGGCGAGTGAAATGGCAGATGCTTTGTTATTGGAAGGGGTTTATGTGATTGGTTTTAGTTTCCCTGTGGTACCTAAGGGACAAGCGAGGATTAGAACACAAATGTCTGCGGCATTGACTTTGGATCAATTAGAGAAGGCTGTGGCTGCATTTGCTAAAGTGGGCAAAAAGCTTGGTGTGATCTAATTGTTTTTTGGGATGTTTGTTATTTTTCATTAAAGAATTAATTTTTTTTTAGTATGCTAGATTCAAACTTTGATCAACAAAAGGAAACAAATATGAAAGCGCTTGTTAAAGCAGAAAAAACGCAAGGAATTTGGATGAGAGATGTGGATGTACCTACCATTGGTGCTAATGATCTTTTGATTAAAATAACAAAAAGCGCCATTTGTGGTACTGATGTACATATATACAAATGGGATGAATGGTCTCAAAAAACAATACCAGTGCCAATGACTGTAGGGCATGAATATGTGGGGGTAGTGGTAGAGGTAGGAGAAGCAGTCAAAGGTTTTAAGGTAGGTGATCGTGTTTCTGGAGAAGGGCATATCACTTGTGGTACATGTAGAAATTGTCTAGGTGGTAAAAGACATCTCTGTCCTAATACCACAGGGGTAGGAGTCAATCGTCCGGGATCTTTTGCTGAGTATCTTTCCTTACCCGCCTTTAATGCATTTAAACTTTCAGATTCCATTTCAGATGAGATTGCCGCGATTTTTGATCCTTTTGGCAATGCTGTTCATACAGCCTTATCATTTGATGTTGTGGGTGAAAATGTATTGATTACTGGTGCTGGTCCTATTGGTTGTATGGCTGCTGGGATTTGTAAGCATATTGGGGCAAGAAGAGTAGTGATTACAGATGTCAATGAATACAGACTTGATATTGCCAAAAAAATGGGGGCTGATCGGGTGGTCAATGTCAGTAAACAGAATTTAAGAGATGTCATGGCAGAAGAAAGAATCGATGGTTTTACAGTGGGACTTGAAATGTCTGGTAATCCTCAAGGGTTTAGATCGATGTTATCTTCAATGATGCATGGTGGTAAAATTGCATTATTGGGGATTCCCCCAACAGATACCAGTATTGATTGGAATGAGGTTATTTTTAAAGGTTTGATCATCAAGGGGATTTATGGTAGAGAAATATTTGAAACATGGTATAAAATGGTGGCTTTAATCGAAAGTGGCTTTGATCTAAGCCCAATGATTACCCATCAATTTCCCATAGATCAATTTCAAATCGGTTTTGATCAAATGTGTTCTGGACAATCAGGTAAAGTTTTACTTAACTGGTAACACGTTTCAAAGCTTTTCAGCAAATGATAAGGATTGATGATGGTTTTTATAAGACAAATGATTTTATTGATGCTTTGTTTATTATTTGGGTTTTATCAGCCATTGCAAGCCAATAATAAATGTGCTGGTTCCGGTAAAATCGTTGGTTTAAAAACAAATATCCCCAAAAGCTTAAAGGTAAAAGCTGATGTCAAAGAGTTGATATTCTCGGCAAAAGCTGTTGATAGTAAAGGATGTGCCTTTTCAGCAGAGACCATTAAATGGAGCACATCTTCTGGTGTGATCTCCAAAGTGGGATATTTACGGTTTAATCAAAAAGATCAATCATCTCCGGTATTGATTACAGCTAAAGCTGAAAATTTTACACTACAATGGGAATTAACAAGATTAGGTTTTAAGCAATCTTCTGTTTCTCAAAATGAACAAAAAAAAGCAGAATTGGCAGCCCAAAAAGCCCAGTTGGCTGTTGAAGCTGAAACCAAGGCTAGAATTGAAGCTGAAACCAAGGCTAGAATTGAAGCTGAAACCAAGGCTAGAATTGAAGCTGAAACCAAGGCTAGAATTGAAGCTGAAACCAAAGTT
>JACCDO010971855.1_pt1 | contig 32501 bp, 27 predicted proteins | sample 7446101 | NCBI WGS metagenome assembly JACCDO01 (sample SAMN15323440, study PRJNA562643) | freshwater metagenome | isolation source: river surface water | place: USA:Blue River Watershed | collected 2017-08-16 | reverse complement strand
TTGGTAATGAAATAACTGGTAATAATATTACCTGTTAGTACAGGAGTAGCTTGTGCATGTGTTCCACCAGGAACAATATTGCCTGAGAACTGAATGTTTGCTTGTGGACCATAATTTGTTCCACCGTTGTTAATTTGAATATTTAGTAATTTATACTCAATAGTCATAGCTGCTGTAGCATCATCTGCACTACCGGTACCTATTACAATATTAGAAGAACTATTTAAATTGTTACCTGTATTTTCAATAACTAATTGTGAAACTTCACCTAAGCTTAAAATTCCTCTAGCTGTAGCGCCAGAACCAGCTCCGCCTTCAAAACTAATTGTAGGTGCAGAATTGAATCCAAAGCCACGAGCAGCCATTGAAACATAGGCAACTTGTCCTGTAGAAGAAAGAACTGCATTAGCTGTAGCTTGAGTTCCTGTTCCGCCGGGTGCAGAAATTGTTACCGAGATTGAACCTGCAGAAGTAAAAGTATTTGGACTTTCTACTAGAGTTATTCTAGGAATTTTACCATCAGGTAAAGAAACCGCGTTTCTTGCAACGCCTTTATCTACAACCCTAGCAATTTTTAAATTATTTCCGTATGAAAGGAAGTTTGCTGCAGTAAAGAAATATCCTGCAGTTGTATCATTAGGTTTACCGAAGTTAGCAACCAAGGTGCCTTCGGTGTCTACAGTGGTGGGCTCATTTACAGGTCCCCATTGGAATGAACCCGCTAATGCTCCCGCGGTAGTTGCAACCTGAGGTACGACAACACTTCTGTCCTCTTCTGTTACTACTACTCCAGGTGAAAGCTGAAATGCCATCTTCTTCTCCTTGAATGATTTATAGCTGCTCTATTTGATTTTCTATTTATTTATAAGAATCAGCATTTAGACCATTACGATGATTTTTCTAACCAATTTAGAACAACTTTATTCATATCATTTTCTCTACCGTCTCTAAACCACATATCTTCCGCAGTAATTTCTGCGGTGGTACGTTCTGTAGGCCCTTCATCTATAAACCCAAACGGAGTAAGATTTTCTTCAATCTGTTGAAACTGCTGCTCATATAGAATTTTTCTAAGATTAGTATCTGTCAAATCCTTGAAAAATGATTCATTTGTTGCCCATGAGAATAGCACCAGACACATTACCAAATCGTCATTGTATCCTTCGTCTGCTTTGAAATACCCTTTATTCTCAATAAATGTAGATATTTCCCCGATTATATCTGCATCGTGAATCAGAAGTTTATTTCCCTCGACCAAGCTCTTAAATGTAGTACACCCCAAACGCTTAACCTGTTTAGTAGTTCTGATACCCAAAGTAGCCCCAGGAGAGAATCCTCCAGAAAGATACTGCCCGGACTTTGAATTATTACCTACAAAGAATACGTTTTCATATTCTAGATCGGAATACAAAGAGTCTGCAACTTGCTGACCATTATCGTTTATCTCAACTAAACAGTATGCTTTGTTATAATCCTTAGCCACTTTATAGATTATGTTAGGGAACATCAAAGGACTTACCTTGTTATTTCTATATTTGGCTACTACAGTATAAGGATACTTGGTAATATCTACTACGGTGAAAGCCGAGTAATCTCCACCGACACCTCTAGAAGTATCCGCTACTAGCATGTAAACTTTATTCTCATCTGGCTCTTCCAGAATGTCTAATCCATCCTTGCTATATTCATACTGTTTCGGAGACATTCTACCGATAGTGTCAGGATTAACTAAAGTGTTAGATGAGCCTAGGAACTTACATAATACTTCCTGGTTGAATTTTAGTTCGCCTAGAATAGATCTCTGTTCTTCAGCCCACTTATCGTCTCTACCAGGAATCTTGCTATAATGTATGAACATTGGGACAAAGCCATTCAAGCCTTGTTCAGCATCATTCCAGAATTTCCAGAAGTGATTATATCCTAGCGGAGTAGATGTTAGAAGAATCTTAGTTGTAGTACCCGCAGAAATTGTAGGATAAACAGATGTGAAAAAGTCTTCAGCAACATTATTTGGAATAATAGCTGCTTCGTCAATATACAACCAGTTAACAGACTTACCTCGAATACCTGATGAGCTTGTTGCTGCAGTAAATACTTTAGATCCATTCTCAAGTTCGATGTCACCTTTGTTGAAAGTCTTTACGCCCTGTTGCATCCAAATAGGCAACATCTCATACATCAACTCATAACGAGAAAGAACTTCCCTAGCAGCTGAGGATTTGTTAGCTAGAATAGCAACGGTCTTGTTTGCTTGAAATAAGGTATACCAAAGTATGCATGCAGCAGATGTAATTGTTTTACCTTGCTGTCTACCTTCCATAAGAATAACCTTACGATTATTCAATATAGTTAATACCTTTTCCTTTTGGCAATCATATAATTTAAATGGCACAAGACCCTTATCCAAAGAAACAATTTGACAGTATGTTTCTATGAAGTAAATGGGATCCTGTATACACTTCATTATCTCCCTTACCTGATCCTCGGTATAGGTAATGACAGTACCAATCTGTTTTAGATTGGGATTACCATTATAAGAAAGCTTCTTATTGGATGATGTCATTCTTCTTGCCGCTTAGCATTTTCATTAGCTCAGATGTAGAGCCAGCAAATACTACATTATTTTGTGTGCCTATTTGCTTAACAGAATCGGTAGGCGTCAAATCTTTAACTTGTTTCTGCAAACTTAATAAGTCTTTAGATACATCAGAAAGAGTTTTCATGAATTGCCCAGCAACTTCATAAGTTCTAGGATGCTCAGAATTTTTAGATAGTTCCAAAAGATCTTTTAATGTATCTTCACCACTGACCAACAATTTTCTCATTGTTTGTCTAGCCAATTGGTAATCATCTTCAACATCTAATTCCTTAATACTGTTCATTTTTTCAGGAACAGTTATCTCACCTGGTTTATCAGGTGTTGGATCTACATTAAAAATATCATTTAAATTTTTCATTTTAAAAATCTTCGAACGATGATAAAAAGTTAAAAGAGTCAGTTACATTCGCAGTTGTAGGATCTGTCTCAACTGTAATCTTTTGAGTCTTTTGAGTTAATCCCTCATCATTAAATAGGTTAGTATTAACCTTTCTAATAATGCCTTGTTTAGATATAGGACCATAAAAATTAAGTTTCATTATAAAACTTAATGTCCAAACAATAGATCTTCTGGTGACTTCATCGCCTTCATAGTCATCTTCAAACCCAATTGAATTTAATAGTATAGGTAAGTCGTTTGTTATATTTAATTCTGGAATAGCTTTTAATGATAAGTTATAGTCAGGATTAAAATAAGGAAGAATTTGTTCTATAATCTGTAAAGCATCATCCTGATTTCTAGCATAGATATAAAGTAAGACATTTAGGTTATATGGCGTAGGAGCATACTGAGTACTAGCATTAGTGGCACTGTTAACCACTCTAGATTGCTGTATAGGACTTACTTTTCTATTAGGATCATAGTCTAATGATACTAGCTCAAAACCCATACGAGGTAATATAACCTGAAAATTATTTTTATCAATATCAGGTTGTTGTTGGATCTTTGCTAAGAACTTTTGCTTAGGCGCATAAGCTAAAGGCACTCGTTGTGTTTGGATAATGTTGCCCGCAGAATCAGTTCGCTGAATGGTAATGTGGTTAAACATATTACCAAAAGCTACAATGGACTTTCTTATAGTACCCCAATAAAATCTTTGATCTAACAATTAAGGTTCTCCAAACGGATTATTTTCAGAAAAATCCAAAACCGAATCTTTCTCATTAGTGAATACATCATTCATAGAACCAACTGAAGGTTTCTCTACAGTATAACTTTCCTGAGCTATAGGTGTAAGGGCATTTGATTCTGATAATATAGTATCACCATTTTCCTGGGCAATTTCAAAAGCATTTGTGCTTAGATCATAGCCTGCAGCAATTTCATCAATTTCAGTAATGCCGGTATTAATTCTCTCATTCGAAAATTGCATCAATTCACACATTAACTTAAAGATGTATAATCTGCCAACCTGGTAGAAAGGTGTATGTCCTTCTACCTTCTTTATTTCAAAAAACGCTTTTGTTCTAGGAAAAAAGATTATGTCACCTTCGGTAGGTCTTGTCGGTAAAACCGAATTACCATCGTCACCTACAACTGTTTTCCAACGTTTTCTCGATACAATAAAATTAGCAGTATCTCGAATTTCCAAACCAAATTTGCTTATCAATTCTCCGTCGCCCTGAAAGCCTTCAAAATTTTCCATATACATTTCCAAAGGATATGCGTACTCATATTTGTTCAAAGGATCTTCTGTTAGAATAGGATCGTAATTTTGAGGAGATCGAGGTAAATAATATACTTCGTACCCATAAATCTGTAACGATTCTATAATCAAATCCTCATAGAGATTCTGCTCAGAGTTATTACCCGGAGTTAATCCTGTTTGAAAATATTGGTTAACTGTTGCCATTTATCTATAGACTTTCTATTGACACGGTGTTATTATTATCCATGTACCCTATTAGAATTACCCTGTGAAAAAATCTGTAGGTAATTCAAATCTATCTTGCATCTCATCTTCAATCTTTTGAATTTCAGCAATTGCTTCATTGTAGATAGTTTCGCCGTTTAACAAAGAACCACCCGGAAGTTGTATACCTGCAAACTTCTTTAGATTCTCTCCCCATTGTCTTTTAATTAAAGCAGTGGCATAACGCTTCAAAAACATATCATCGTAAACATCAGTATACACTGCTGGATCTAAAATTCTATAGCATTCAATAATTATAAAGTCCCCGACATCTAAGTTGTCGTCCCATGACATATCCACGTAAAGCCTATTCATATGTCTATTGAATCGAACAGGTTTTACACCTGATAATACTTGCGATAGTAATTCTATATGTGATTTTACTTGAGAATAATAAATCAAATCAGTAGACATCAAACTATATAGGTCATTAATCAATATCTGATATTGTAAACTAAATAGATTATTACCGGTAGTTTTATTGGTAAATGGCAAAACTCTGTTAACACCCACAACTAAATCAGATGTTTCAACATATCCATTGATTAAGTTGTTTGCAGTGACTTCATGTTTTAAGTAAACCATTTCTACTGCATCATAGTGGTATTCGCGATAAAACTGAAAAGCATCATCCAAACGATCTTCAACTTGCTCGTTGGATACGTTAATTTGAATAACAGAATTTCCTAATCTTCTTAGGCAGTATTCTTTTAATTCATTTCTAGATGTTAACTTAGCCATTGTTTTCCTTAGTAATAGCTAGAAGGTTGCACAATAGGTGCCTGCCATGTATCGTCGATTTTTACTAATGTAATTTCTAATATGTCTAAAGCATTTGCTGTAGGTGTAAAAGAACCACCTTTGAATCTAACGTTTCCGTAATTCACATTTCCTATATTAATTGTTCTCGGATAAAATGCGTTTGCCGTTTGAGGAATCATTAATATAATGTTTTGAATAACATTAGCATTACTAGAAACATTTATAATGTTAGCTGTAAAATTTACGTTCGGTCTAGTATTCGTTGTATAAGAAAGATAGAAGGTCGAGCCTTTAGTTAAATCTAAAGGCAAAGAACGATTCCAATCTGCGTTTAAAACATTAGCAGAATTAACATTAGCACCAGGTAAAGGTGGATAAGTTATATCTTCTTCGTTACCCAAAAGACCAAATACCTTGCCTTCATTTACTAAGGTTGCGGTAGCGCCTCTTTTGATGAGATAATTTGTTACTGAATTTGTAGTTGCCATTTTTTGCCTTTAAGAGAATCTTCCATAATAAATTCTATAAGATATATTTACTACATCATCTCCGATTATATTCGTATATTCTTGTCTATTAAAACTATGCTTTACTTGTAATTTCAAAACACCCGGTTCAACGATAGGAGTAATTATAGATGTTCCTAGCAATATTTCAGAGCTAGGCTGCCTTATTTCTCGCAATAGAGTTGATCCTATTGCAGGTATTATCTTACTTCCCGTATCTGCAAGTCCACCGTTAATTTTAAAGAAAGGTAAAAGAAAATAATTTTCATTATTTATTAATGGATTACTTATGAGAATTGTTTCATCAGTTCTTTCAACAAAATCTGCTCTTGGATTATCTTTTAACACTAAATTTAAACCGTATAATCCCGATATATTATAAAGTATATGCGGCAATCTTCTATCCAAAGAAAATTTAGTCTGACCTTTTGTGTTAGTAAAGGTTATATTTCCTGGTTCTATTACTACGCTCATTATTCAATTCCCATGTAAAGTATATTACCAGAAACAGGGATGCTGGTTGTTATAAAAAATTTAAATCCATTATAACTATAGGTCAAACTACTACCCGAATTTTCCATAGTTTTTCCTATAGGCCATATGATAGTAGAATTATCTACACTCACTGTTCCGCTTCTTTCATCATACAAACCTCCACCCAAAGGATTGGAAGTACTTCCACCTACAGAAGATCTACCTTGCAAGTAACCTGTTGTGATATAATGTAGTGTTGCAGAATATGTGTCGTATCCATACGTGTTTCTTAAATCTTCATACTTATTTAAATACGCTATAGGATCAAAAGTTATACTTCTAGAACCTCTCTCCGTTGCATAATGTTGCTGGCCCTTAGTATAATCGGTTCCAAATAATTCTATTAGATCAGTATAACTTGCAATATATCTCAAAGCATCTGCTGGGGATATATAGAATAGATTTATTGGTAAAGAATTGTTAGTATTTTGAGGCTCACCTGGAATACTATTTAAATAACTATTTGGACTAACATCTGATACAGTTGATGTTATCTCTTCACCGCCCTTTAAATTATTCAATAGAACATTTAATGTTGTTGGGGTATATACATAACTACCATTAACATATTCTGCAGTATAAAGTAAATTTTTACTTATTTCTATACCATAGCCTAGATCTAAATCTTTTTGTACATACGTATATTTAGAACCAACCTTTTCCCAAACATATTGGGTATATTTTGTTTGTCTGGTTATAAATCCTGTAAAAGAAATATCGCCTATATAAAATTTAAAAAATCCAGTTTTAACTGGAGGTTTATCTATCAATAATAAGTTAATAAAACTATCAGTATCTAAAATACCATTAACAGAATAGTTTTCAATGAAGGGCCCTTTTGTTGGGATACCCGGAGCCAAGGATTCTCTTCTAGCCAAGTCAGAATAATTGTTTATTTTAATACCAGTTTCTGTTTCTTGGTATAACATTAACCCATCATTTTTAAATGTTTTGGTAAAGGCATAGTTAGCCAATGTCGTGTATTGCACTGGTTGTTTATATAGGTAACTTTTTTCGGTACTAAAAATACTACCTATAGTAACTAAATTACTTGAAAGATTAATAAGTGCTGTCATTTAATTAAAGCTAGGTACTTCTGCTGTGTTGTCCAAAATTAATAAAGAGAATCTTCTAGTTATGGATGGTAATTCATCGCCGCTGGAATATGTTCTTTCTCTAATATAGTATTTACTATTATCTACTATTAAACTTATTGATCTAAAAGAGCGATCTTTTATTATTTGTACATACATGTTAGATAATATAACTTCTCTTGTATCATAATCTACTAAAAAACAAGCTGGCGCATAACCAAACCCGTGAGAAGTTATTTCATAATCTGTAGTAACACTATTCGGATTATCTATAGGAGATGCTGCAACAGTTTGAAATGTTTGTGTAAAATTCTTTATGTCCAAAATTTGTAAGTATTGTAATCTTGTATCTAAATAGATTCTATCTAAATTATTAACAGGATTGTTCAAAGGTACATTACTACCCTGTTGTCCTATAGGGTTAGAAAAAATTGATACTACAGGACGATTACCTACATTGCCTGCATAAAGTACTGTTGTAGACATTACAATTCTATTCTAATAAATCTATTGTTTAAATCTATAATCATTCTGTTATCTAATGTTCTAAGAACCCCTTTAGTCATTGTTCCTAAATCTGTAGATACTTCAGATAAATTATTTGCAGATATAGTAACTCCAGTAAATACATTTGCTGCTAGTTTAGATTTATCTATAGAGCCAGTTGTTATTCTAGATCCGCTAACAGAGTTTGCTGCAATTTCTCTATCAGTAATAGAGTTGGCTTGAATCTTTGAAGAAGTAATAGAGTTGTTTTGTATCTTAACTGCAGTAACAGCACTATCTGCAATCTTTGCTGTAGTAACAACATTGGATGTTAAGTGGAATGATAAAACAGAATTACTTGCTAATTTTGTACTTAAGACTGCGTTTGCAGCTAATTCCACATTACCTACTTGACCAGGATTTAAAGCTATTCCTGTAATAGTTCCACCAGCTCCACCGGGTGTAAAGAAATTCCAAGCTGTCTTAGTTGTATTTAAAATGTAGGTTGTTGTACCTACAATAATTAAAGAGCCAGGATCATATGCTGAAACATTGGTTGGCAATGATGCTAATGTAGGTATTTTTGCTGGTGCAGCATTTGCTGCATATCTTCCTAGAGTTTGCCAACTATCAGAGTCGTAAATATATAAACCAGAATTGGTTCCTGTTTTTCTAAATATATCTCCGATGTTTCCTGCCAACGGTAAAGTGCCACCAAATGGAACTCCTCCAGCGCCACCTCCGGAAACATAATTACTTAAAGTTTCCCAAGCGCCAGATACAAAAATATATGCAGTATCGTCTGTAGTATTAACTACTGTTCTTCCAGAATAATTACCAGGATCACCGACCAAGGGTAACGATGTTACTACTTGTAAACCTGCAGGAACATTAGAACCCACAATACTTGCAAGTGTTCTCCAAGAACCAGTTAAATATACGAATGATCTTGCATTTGCTGTTTCGTAAAATATAGTACCTTCTGCAGCAGTTTCTGGTCTTACTATACCAAATGATACTGCACTGTCTCCTCTAAATCTTACCCATCTAGAATCAGACCCAGCTGCTCTTCCGATTGTAGGATTTGCAGAAAGACCTGCACCATTACCAACAGGATAATTAGAATATGTCCAAACGTCACCTAGGTAAAATACTATTCTGCCGGTATAGTTTCCTAATGTAGGTAAAGATGAAACAACTGGGATACCATTAATTGTTACATTAGCTGTACCGCCGGAAACAGCTACACTAATATTTGCTGCACTTACACCTCCTGTAAATGCATTTAATCTTGCAGTTACAAAGCTTTGTGTTGCAATAGTATCACCGAACCACTTAAATGTTCCATCCTCAGCCATTTGCAAAGAATCGGCACCGTTTAAAGATACGGTTATTTTTCCTGAGCCAGGTCTATAAAATCCAGTATCTTTATCACCTGTCCATGAAAATCCTGGATTATTTTTAGTATCAGTACCGAATGCTAATACTTGACCATTTGTATATATTTCATTAAAATTACTATTAATTTTAACGAATGCGTCTCTTACAAGATCGCCGTTTCCTGCATTAGGTCCAGTACCAACATTAACGTTAGATAAATTCTTTGGTGTAGGCATTTCTTTTTAACCCAAGTTAATATGAGATTTGATTAACGAAATCTCTTTTTTTAAATTCTCTATTTCCTTTTGCATATCCGAAATAGTTTTTGATTGTTTTCTTTTTTGTTTTACTTCAGCAAGCATTGCAAGATCAGTGTTTACTATCGCCGAAGTAAAGGGATCTTTTTTGTAGCTTACTTCGCCCTCAATGTCTACTAAAAAATCGTTTTGCATATTACAATAATGATGTTGCTATTAAGTTTTTAATCTTAGGCAAATATGTAGGATTATTAGAATAGAATACTACCTTAATTTGATAGTATGCAAAGTTATCAAATGTCGATAGAGTAGAGACTCCGTTGATAGAAGAATTAACAGTATATGGTGTCAATCCTCGACCTTGTTCTGTTATTCTATACACTTCCTGCGTATAGCTATTTCCTGTGCCCGCATATGATTTTTCTGTAGGACTAACTAAAGGTAATAATACCCATGATCTTGCACCTATTCCAGATTGTGAAGAATTGTCATTTCTAGATAATACTCTAGCAAATACTTCAATATCTGTGCCTAATTTTCTATTAACATCTAATTTAACTTCAATACCATTAGAGTCAAAATCTTTCTGTAAAGATACAATTTTACTTATATATCTTGTTCTAGCATTACCATTGCTTGCTTTCAATTCTGAATTAGAAATCTCTTGAGAGTATGGTAAAACATTATTAGCAATAATTTGTGCTGCCAATAATTGTTTATCTAACATTGGTGAAATATCTTCATTCTTTGTTGTCATAGAAACTTGGAATGTGATATCGCCTTCATCTGTCACTACATTTCTTTCACCTAAGTTGTTTATAACACCAGGTACAATTTCTGTAAAATCTGTTTTCTCATTTGAACCAGCAATTTTTGTTTGTACTTTATAATCAATAGATGCCGAATCGCCAAAATTAATTTCAGTACTTAACAATCTCAACTTATGATATTCTGCAGAACGAACAGATTGTGTCTTCATTTCAAATGAAACTGTTCCTGTAGCAAATTTAGCTTTGCCTAAAACGAAAGCCAAATCTTCATTTTCATCACCTACCCATTCTCCAGTATTTTGAGGTTTAAATAATCTTCCCGAAAAAGGTTGCTTAACTGTTTTACCATCACCATTCAAAGCTGAGAATGCTTCATACTTATCAGATTTAGTTAATACGCAGAATGCATATTCACCTGGTCTTAGATATACTAAATGATCAAAATAGAATGTTGTGGGTAAAACTGTTTGTTTGGTTTCATCATATACATTAACATTTGCTGGAGCTTTGACCGAGAATGAGCCAGAATAATATTCTGTGATAGAAGGCTTTCCAGATGACATTGGTCTTAGTTCCACTGCAATTGGTAGTTTTTCATCTTTCGATCTAAAGAACAAACTAACAGATGTGACATATACACCTAAAGGAAATCTTTTGCTATCTATTGTAAATGTTTGAGATAAAGGATCTAATCTTTTCTGCGAATTGTCTGCTTCTCCAGAAGTACCTGTAGCATCTGTTCTAAATTTTTCTAATGAACGTAATGATATAGTGCCACCTTGTTCCGTATCTACAAGGTTCAAACCATGGTTCATCAATATTGTTTCTGAAAGGTATTTACATTTATCAATACCATCAGGCGAGTCACCAAAAGTAATTCTTATTTCGCCAGTTAAGAATTTATATTTTCCCTGAGTAGAGGGAATATACAAGTATCCGGTTGCAGCGCCAAGCTGGTCAGTGGTTATTGCATCGCCTAATAGTGCACCTGTAGTTGTTGGTCCAGTATATTCAGATACATTAACACCGTTTACATAACTGTAAATTCGTGTGGTAGGTGGCATATCCGCCACAGTAAAACTTAATAATTCTGAACCAGCATAAACTGGAATCTGATCTTTTTGTATTGCAGTTGTTGCCATTATTTTTCCTATTAAACTCTTTCTTTTACCCAATAAATCATATCGGTATATTTCAATTCTGCTTCTTTATATTTCTTTTGCTTAACCAAATTAACAGATGGTGTAATATAGTTTTCTCTTAACACCTTGTATATTTCTTTTTTATCTCTATGGTTATTGATTTTTCTAACCAGTATTGGTGCAGTATCAATGTATTCTAATACTAATTCTCTTCCTTTATTGGTCTTCAACATATATGTATCTCTAAAATATCTCAGCACTTCTAGATCTTCGCAATTATCAGGTTTATTTTCATTCTCACACACTGCTGTAGTTATGTAACATATTTCTTCAGTTAGCCATTCTACACCTTTAACGATTGCATAACCTACAATAAGTGGTCCTGCAACTGCACCAATACTTGCAGCTACTCCGCTACCAACTCCAAGACCAGATAAACCTGCAGACACAGCGCCGCCTACAGCTCCGGTTGAAGCTGCCCAATAACCTTGGGCGGTAGTAATAATCCCACCTAAAGTAGAATCTGCACCTAAGAATTCTACTACTGTAGATGTGATTGAAGGTGTGTTAAATGCTGTACCTTCACCTATAACGTCATACCAAACTTGAGATCCTGCTGTTATTTCTTCTGCCCCTAAACCAGTATATCTTGCAGCTGCGGCCCATGCATCAAAATTTGACACTGCGGTAGATGCTATAGAAGCGGCAGTTGAAGGATTTGCAGATCCAACTTTAAACCATGTGTCGATACCGCCCATGGTATTTAAAACTGATGCTCCTACATCTTTTGCTGCAGTTGTAACTGTGAAAAGAAAATTATCTGATAATAATGCAGCATTAACTACATCTATACCTGCATACGCGGCAGCCGCGCCTTCTAAAGACATAGTTGCTACAGCATAGTAAGCTGCAGCTGTTTTAGCTGCAACTGTAGAAGCCAAAAGTAATCCACCAGTTGTTAATAGGTTAACAACAAAACTATTTCTTTTACTTAAAGTAGCTCTACCTCTACCGTCATTAACTGCGCCAGAATTAACGTTTACCCAAGAGTTAATTTCAGTTTGAGAAATTAGAACTTCCTCAGTAAACTTCATAGTAACTAAATCATTTAATACAGTAACGTCTGTATCCGTAGGAACAGTTAATCCCATATTTGCCACTTCATAAGTAGGCATACATGTTTTATTCAAAGTATCAATTAAACAAGATACATAACCAGATTGCAAATCCACTTTCTCAAAATCGGAAAAACTTTCCATCAAAATACCAGATTTCAACAGAACATCTCCACTTTCATTTAATACTGTAGATTTTAATTGAGCAATTTCAATACTGTGTAGTTTAACTGCTTTGTCCAATCTAACAGTTATATCTTCAATCTTACCAATATCCTTCATTGTGTAACGCTTATTATCTTCGTATACAACTTTAACATCAAACGAAGAGCCAGCATACGGTGGTATTTCAAGAACAGCAATACCTAGTTTAGAATAATCATCTGTCTTAATAGATACAGTAGGATTGGTTTTTTCAACTCCTGTCTCTACTAAGAATTTATTATAAGGAGTATCAAAATTTTGTAAACTATTTACTACGTATATTCTATCTTTTCTTCCTAAATAATATGTTACATCAATTTCTGTTGTTACATCAGATGAAGGATATACTGCAGGATCATAGTTATCATAATCTGTGTCGTCGATTCTTCTTGGTCTAAAATCTAAACTATCTCTTAGTACATATCTTGTAGCATCAGTGACCGATGTATAGTTAGGTATTGTAGTATAATCTACAGAATAAGAATCTACGGTAGCTGGGCCATTACCAGAATGAGTAAAGTAATCAAAGAATACAATACATTCACCAGGAATACTTGCAGATGCTCCTATGTATGTTACTGCAGCATGATCATATACATAATCTCTCTGACCATTGTCTAAGAAGAAATTACTTGAGCTAATAGGATTTACTACAGACCAAGCATTACTATAAGAAACAGAAACATTAGATGTAGATAACAGTGCTTTATATACTGTACCATTTTTAACTACATATTTTTGTGCAGCATATGATGTATTTTCTGTCCAAGAACCAGCAAAATCTGCATTTGCTATATCGTAAACACCCTTGAAGTTTGATACATCTGATTTCTTAATAGAATAAGGAACATCTGCCGCTGCTATGTTCAATACTTTGTATGCATCCTTAACCAATGTTTTTGATCTTGGGACAACATCATCGTTTTGTATTTTTATAGAAATATCTGCGATTCCGCTAAATCCAGAATCTCCTATATCAATTGTCAATACTGTAGAGTCACCTGATATAGTTACAGTTCCTCTTTCAAAATTGAATAACCCAGGAGGAGTTAATGCAGTACCTCCACTCTTTATTAATAATACAAAATTATTTCTAGAAGTACTTGCTGGTATTGATCCATCTCCTAGTGTAAATGTTTCCGGAGCAGATAAAGTCTTTGTAAAAACACCAGACGAGAAAATAGCATTTCTTACAACGAAAGAATATTCTGTTTTAATATTATCTATAGTTTTAACATATTCTTTATTTGTATCAAAAACTAGTTTATCATTAGTTCTTTGATCAAAAACAATTACGTCACCGTCGGTATCTATTCCAGATGCATCTATATCAGCATAGAAAAACGGTGAAGCATATGTTGCAGATGTGCCTTGGCTAGTATAACTATTTGTTACACCCACCAAACTTTTTACTTTACTTATATCAGTTAATCCATCATAGAATGGACTAAAGTTATTAACTGAAGCATATGATTTTGAACTTGTTCTCAATCTAGCAAAATCAGATTTAGTAGAATCAGTGAATGACGCAATAAACTCTTTCTTTAGTGCGGTATCATCCTTCTTCAGTGCTACCCAACGACTATACCAATATGCTGTACCATTTGTATCAGGTTCTCTGAACAGGGCATAGTATGTAGTAGCTGTAGCAGAAAGATAAGTTCCACCACCTAATTCAGCAGCAGTATAGGTTCCTAATGAAGTATTAGGAGTATATAACATATTGGCAATATACTGTCCATCAGCTTCTGAAATACTATATTTTGTTGACCAATTCCCCCATGTTGCAGGTACTTCATTTTCTGCAATATAGTTTCTATAGTATAATCTACATACCATAGTTGTGCCAATATAGCTATCAAACTCTAAATCCTTGAAAACTAAGTAACCTAAACGAGTAGATGAACTTGTTGGATTTTTAACAGAATGAATTTCTAAATAATTATCTGAAGCAGTTAGTTGCTGAGGTCTAATTAGCTGATTTTTAATACCAGAAATTTTCAAATAATTGCCCTGAATGGTATTAATATTATAGCTTGTTCTTGTTTCTACAGTAGTAGGTTTTGGTACAACAACTTCAGTTGGTCCAATAGTTCTAACCAATTCTCCGCCAACATAAGCTTTACCCGCACCAATACTAAAAGTCATAGTATTAGAAGTTAAATCTGTGTCTCCGGGTGTGACTGAGAATAAGTCTACAACATAGCTTCCAGACTCATCATATGTTCTTTCTGCAAGTTTTCTGTCAAGAGTATTATCCACGGTTACTTCTGTGATAAATTCAATTTTACCTTTATTGTAATATAATAACGGTATCACATCTTCCGTAGTATCAGCAGTTCCTTCACTTGTTAAATCCAAAGTAGTCAATTCTAAATTAACTTTTAATCTATCTGCGCCTGCCGCAAAATAATTAGAAGAACCTACTGCAGGATCCAATAATGTACTATCATCATCGCTGGTTATTATTTGTTGATCTGCAATCAACGCAATAAGTTTTGTAGGATATGAAGTATTCTTATTGGGAACGATTCTTTGCTTTAACGCTTTTACAAAGTATCCAAATTTATAAAACACGCAATCATCTTGAGTAACTATAGATGTAGGGCAAGAACCTTTCTTAGAATAAGAAACGTTTTCACTTGATATTTGAACACCGGGAGCCTCGCTCAAAATTAACTCAGTTGTACTAGCAACTTTTACAACATATATGTTTTTAGTAAGAGACGGATGAATTAACAGATCACCCACTTCAATAATTTGTGAAGGATTTGTTAATATTGCGCTTGTAGAAAACCTTGTCAATGTAGTTACTGCATTTTTAACTACATCGGTAGCAACAATCGCTCTATAGTTAGGTGTGACTAAATTTAGGGCATCTGTGTAGTTGTTGTAGAATAACAACTCTGTATTTTCTTCGAATAACCCATCTGTTGATTTACTAAATTTCTTTAATGAAATTACTACAGATGGAGGATCTCCTATATCTGGATCATCTGCTTCATAAGCAAATTCCACATAACCTACTATACTAGCGTTGCCGGTTGCGGTTGAAGTAACGTATGTATTCTTTAAGTTTAATACATTTATTGCTTCACCGGTTGCATCAGTTGCTTTTAAACGAATTGTTCTTGCATCCAAGTTTACTGACGGTGATGGACCAGTAACTTTACTTCCATCTTTGAATAAGAAATTACCTACAGATTTAATTTGATTCTGTAATATTGTTTGAGCTGTGGTAAGTTCTCTTGCTTGTACGGCAACTCCGGGTTTGAACAACACTCTAACAAAGTTTTTATCTTCATTGTAATCATCAAAATACGGAGATACGTTTGTAAATACTGCCATTTTTATTCCTTAAAATTCTATTACAAGATGCAAATTGTCTGTTTGATTTGCACTTCTAGTTATAGGATCTCTATTTTCTATATACAAGATGTCGCCTGTATCTTGTGCTGTTTCTGGTAAAAATATATTTGCGACTATTCCGGTTGCACCAGATTTTTTTCCTACTACAATTTCACCAACGGTAAATTCTTTAAAATTACTGGTCAAATAATTAGTTTGCATATAACGCAAGGTTCCAGAAGTGCCATTAATATTTCCTACAACCGCAAATGTGTTTGCGCCTGTAGTTAATCCTTCAACATATTCACTAATAGTAAATGTACCATTAATATTACTTAGTTGTAACCCACCTAACGATATCATTGTACTTACATTTGCTACTACATTATTATATGTTTTTGGATTTTTAATTAATCCCAATTTTCTGTAAGTAAATGTTCCTGGGAAATCACCAAAGCCTTCGTTATAATCTGCTCTTGCGTTTATCATCACATATTTTGCGCCTAATTCATAGTTCGGGTCTTTTCCATGTCCCCCTACTGGACTTATAATTGCTCTGATATTTGCACCACGTCCTAGACTACTATATGGATCGGTTACATAGGCATTTGCAAATCTATATCCCGAACCAACATTGTTGTAAATAAAATCATAGATAACACCTAAGCTTTGTCTAGCTACAATATTTGCGCCGCTGCCGTCACCCTGTATTGTTACATTTGCCAATAATGAATAATCTAGACCACCATTAAAGATTTTAATATTTTCTATAGCTCCATCTTTTGCTGCAGCTGCAACCTCGGAATCTACAAAAACAGGCATCCAATTATTTGTCAAAAACTTAAGTCTATCTGAAACGGGGATAGAATACAAATATTTCCATTTGTAACCATCTGCCGTTCTAAATATTTCTAAACGCTTACCGGTTGGTTCAATTATTGAAGGCGAACTATTAAAGTTATCAATACATTTGTATACATTTAGCTCACTATTCAAAACATAAAAATCTTTAGAAAGAAGATCTGGATCTTGATCATCGTATTCATTATAAACAGTTTGCGCTGTCCAATTTACTCGTCTAACCACTAAAGATATATCTGCATAATTTATTTTTTTGAGACTTATAATTTCATCCCAAAGTGTGGCTTCATCTAATTGGCTATCTGTCGGAGTCGTTGGATCGCTGCCAGATAACCAAGGATTTGGTCTAGCAAAAAACAGATACAGATAATTGCCAAGATCAGGCCCAAAGCTTTCCTTAAAGCTTTTTGCGTTAGCAATCTTAAATTTTTTGGTTACTTTATTTGGCATCTATTATTTATATGTTAAAAAAGAGGTTAAGTAAATTGGTTACACTATCTATAGTAATATTAGATGTACTATCAGCAAACTGTTTATCAGTTGTGATTGTATAGTAGGTCCCAATCTCGCAATCTTCTGTAGCTTTCGCTTCTAATGAAAGAACTTCATCAGGTTGGGTTTCTTCGTTAATTTCACTAAAAAATGCAAACCCTGCAGGATGAAGAATATTTTTTACAGTATTCTGCCAATCATCTATAGATTTCGAACTTCTTATTACGTAAGAAAAGGGTTGATATAATGCAAGATCTGTCTCTGATGCATAAACCGACCTGCCCTGCAAAACCATATTCTCTGATAATAGTCCTGTAGTATCTTTCCAAAAACCAATAGAATCCGTCACGCATCCTAGATTAGCTCTTAGTATAGCAGGATCTAAAAACTTTATTCTTGCATTACCAGTAAATGTTGCATCTGAAACTAATAGTGTATTACCCGAGTCTATAATTTCTAATAGATCAGATACTGCTTGAGTGCCGGGTATATTTACAAAAAAGATTTCTGTCTGTTCAAACGTGAAATCATCTCTAGTATGTAATTCAAACGATGCAATACCACCAACTAAAGGAGGAAATGTTCCTTCTAGATTGGCATATACATTATTAAAATCGCCAGCTGTAATGTCACCTTTGAAGGGCAAAATTCTCCAGGGAACTATGGTGCCATCTGCTACATTAGTTGTAGATACAGTTAATGTTAAATTAGATCCCTCAACTACACGCTTCTTATCAGATGAAATACTATATGTGGGTAAAATATTTACCGAAGTATCATCCACATTCAAAGTTGAAGATACTTCAATAGAATATCTAAAATCTGGTTCTAATATTAAAACAATACTTTCTTGACCTTCAGTTCTAAAATCATCTGCTAACTGAAAAGTAATACTTGCATTTGTTTGATTTGTTACGCCGGTTGGTAAAAACGTTAAGTAGCCTACATTGCTTCCGGTATTAAGATCTTCTTGATCTATACCTAAAAATCTATATGCTACAACTGTACCATTTGCGAGATTTTCTGCAGTTACATTAAATGTACCTGTTTGTCCTTCCTGTAAAAATCTGGAAGGTGAGGATATTCTAAAATTAACTACAGTATTTGAACTTGTTCTAGAAGTATCTACTATGTAGATTGAAATAGATGTGCCGGTGCCATCGCCCAATAAAGATAGTGTTAATATTTCTCCAAATTCTGTTCTTAAGTCATTTGTAATGTTTAAGGTTAAAGATGCTCTATTATCTATAACTCTAAAGTTACCACTTAAAGATGTTAATCCTGTTATATCAGCAAGATCTATATTTGTCCCGGTTATAACAAAAGGAACAAGAGTACCATTAGAAACACCTAAGGTGTCTAATATTATAGTTACACTGCCGCCTTCATTAACTGTAGCAGAGGTTGACGATAAAACGTATGATGCCATTTAGGTTCCTGGATATCTAAATCTTATTGATTTTAGATTTGGTGTTGATACTATAGAAGCCTTATGTGATGTATTATCCACGGGACTAAACACATTACCATAATAATAAATTTCAATATTTTTTCCTCTTACCAAACCTGTTTGACTTGAAAAGGTTACAGTAACAACGCCTTTCTTCAAACTATATTTTCCCTCGATAGTACTAGTGGGTGGAGCTATACTTATAACAGTACTATTAGAATAATTGATACCGGGATTTTTAACATTGAAAGCAGTTATTGTACCAAATCTATTAACATTATTAACTTCTGCTTTTGCTAAAATGCCTGTCGCATCTAAAATGGTTACTGGGAATCCTTTAGTATAACCCAACCCGCCATCTAAAATATCTATTTTGGATACTATAGAATACACCATTGTTGATAAAGATGTTGTTGAGAAATCTTGTCCTGTTAATAATACTGTTTTAGTTGCAGTGATAAGCTCATCTCTAACAAATTCTCCTGAGATACTAGTACTATCTAATATTAGTTCAAATACTTTGTTGCCGTTTAAATCTAATTCTATTACTTTATTAACTACAGCTTTTGCTTTAGTTTTACTTCCCTCTATCTCGGTATTTTCAAAATCAAAAATATTTTGTCTATCATTGATTTGTTTTACTCGTAGTACTTTTTGCTTAGACCATTTTCCGGAAGATGCCTTTAATGTTACTTCATAGGGATAGAAAAATTCAATTGTTTCTTTATACAATATGTAAAATAAAATTCTGTAAGCTTCTTCTGTACCTTTTTTACTATAAATTTCTCTTATTCTTTTAGCCAACAATCTATTACTAGATATTCTAGTTTGATAAAAATCATTAGCATAATTCTGTATAAATTTGGATACTAGTTCTTCACTTGTTTCATCTATATCAGAATATTTTGTTATATCTTGTAGTACTTCTTGTGCTTTATTATTTTGTTCTAGATACTCATAATATGCTTTTAGAAATGTTACAAACATAGAATAATCTGTTTGTACAAATTCTGGCAATTGATTTTCTACTAAAACGGATAATCTATTTTGTATTCTTTTAAAGGGATTCTCTGCGCCGGAGCCTTCATATAGCGTGTATATCAAAGGATCCTTTAACATACCAGTATTTGCAAAAGAATTAGGTAAATAGAACTCACCATCTGTACCATAAAATGAAACTACTCTATAGATGCCCTTGCCGCCTCTATCTACATCTGCTTGTATAGCTTCTTCCCTTGTCGTGTATAAAGGATAGAACCAACCGGTCTCATTTCCATTAAAAGACTCAGGCTTAGATGTACCGTACTTTTTCAACGGTCCTAAATATTCTGTAGGTTTATAGATGTTTTGTACTGCCATTTTAAACTATAGTAACGTTTACAGATGCACCAGAACTTCTTTTTGCTAAAGAATTCAATTTACTATCATCCATAATTAAGATCATATCTTTAGTTACCTGAATGTCTACATCTTCCGGTTTAGCATAGATTCTAATATCATTAGAATCTTCTAGATATCCCGCAATCTTAAGTATTGGAATAGATAAGACACCTGTATTATAATTAATGGTTCCAATATTATTAACTATTAAACTATCATCATATAGATCATACATAGAAATATTATTAGTTGAAGCAGAGGTTAAAGTATCTTTTAGATATACTGAACTAATAGTTCCATCTGCTTTTCTATAATAAAATCCTGTAGATTGAATTGAATTAGAAAGTAGCTTATTCGCAAATTTTATTGTTGTTGTTCCTGCGTATGTTTCGTCTGCAGATATTCTAGGAGCAATTCTTCTTTGTATTTTTAGATTTATCTTATTGCCTACAATAAAGTCACCTATGCTATCTATAGATTTAGTTAATTTAGAATACACAAAATCTTTGTCAAATTTTTGTAGCTCTACTGAGAAATATTCTTGTATCTTTGCTAGAGTAAATGTCTCAATCTGAGAGGCAGTATATCTAGAATTTTTACTATCAAATTTTAATTGAGAATCAATGTTAACATATAGATAAACTGGATCTACGAATTCAGGTGTTATACCTAGAATTTTCTTTTGATTTAATATATCTGCAATTATTCTGTTTTTTAATTCTGTATTAACAGTAAAACCTGAGTATGGCTTTAATGATACATAAACCTTACCATATGTTGGTGGGTCATTGTCTTCACTACCCCAAGCAGAAACAGATTCAACTAACGGGTAATTGGCTTCAATGATTGCTTTATAATCATTGGCGGTCACTGCTCGATTAAAAGAAGATAGGAATCTAGGAGCCTTAAATTTAATTTCATCTAGAGAATCTGCTACATCGCCACCTGTAGAATTTTGAGCAGCTACAATAGAAGAACCTAATGTAGCACCACCCACAGGAACACCTAAAGAAAATCTCTGTTCTATGGTTGACGATACATTACAATCAGAACCATTACTTACAAGATATTCTATACGAACTATATTTCCTGATACTAATTTTTTACCAAGAACATTATCACCGAAGAAAATTTCATAAAATCCTGAAGCATTTTCTTCTAAAAAGAATACTTTAGATGAAGATGTCAATCCTTCAAAATTTTGTGCAAGTGTATAATTTTCTGTACCTAAATTAGTATACGAGTTCTGTACAGTAACTCTAATTGTCGATGTATCTATATTCTTATTAGGTATAGTATATTTTTCTTCTGGGCCACTTAAATCTACTCTATAACTATAAGTCAGAGGCGTTCCTTCTACAATCTCAACATCTGTAAAAGTATATACGCCATTTGCAGGTTTGATTGTCACTGAATCTAGATTAACAAAGGTATACTGTATATTATTGATTGCTGTAGAGAAAGGCGAGTATTTAGGTAGGGTCAAACTACCAGGATTGCCTTCGGGGTTAGTTATAGTAAAAGATACTTTTGCTCTTGCACTTCTATATGATAGCGGAGTATATCCTAGATGTTTAGCAATAGAAACGGCAGATTCTCGTTTTATTGCCGAATCCAAAAACATCTCATTTGCAATCATATTGGCAAAATAAGCATTATAATGAGTGTTATATGATAGTAAGTCTAGCAATACAGAAAGACTAGAAGCATCGAAGTCATAATCTTTAAAGATTAATTCTCCGCTAGAATCTCTGTAGTTGGTTAAAAACTGTTTTAGATTAGTTTTGATTTCGTCGAAATCTAATTCCGCTAGTCGATAGTTTGCCATTATCTTACTCTATTTAGTATTGTTGAAACTGTTATGGGCTTATCCGAATTAATCAAAGTGAAAACAATGTTTACCATTAGTTCGTTAGCATCTGAGGTTTCTTCTATTCCCAAATCTACTAATCTAACTCTAGGTTCAAATCTAGCTATAGTTTCAGTAATTGTTCTTTCCATGGCCAATTTTACTGCAGGACCAAAATTCTCAAACATTAAAGAATGAACTTGAGTACCAATTTCTGGGTGAAAGTGTCTATCAAAGTTCTTAGTTTGAATCAAATGTTTTAGTGCAGTTTTAACGGCGTCCTCGTCCGTTTTAAGATAAATGTCCTTCGTAAAAGGATTTACCTTAAACGAAAGATCTAAATCTCTATATTTTTTAGTAATTTTAGTTGCCATATTTTATATTTATTAAGCTAAGTTAACCAATCTAGAATAAACAGAAGCATGGTTTATAAATGTTTGAACCGGTTGTTTAGACGATCTTACTAGATTGCCATCTTTAGCCAGGAATGCAATATGAATCCACGCTACTCTAATTTTATTAGAACCCTCATAAGTTTCATATTCCAGTAAGCATTGTCTAAATGGAACATTCTGCGTAATCCATTCTGCAATATTTTTAACCTCACTTAATGGTCTATTAGGGAAAACAATATCCGCAGCCGCACCTATATTATGATCGCTACTATTTGACCCAACTCTAAATCCGCTACTAATTAACATATCTGGATACTTTGCTTTGATTGGTTCTAAACAATTTTCAGCAAGTTGTATTAGGTTACATACAATTTCTTTTTCTTGAAGACCTCGTTGGGCTACTAATGCTGAGCCATATTTTCCAACTAGTAAATTATTCAGAGAGAAATTCTTAGATAGTTTAAATGACCTAGGGAAACTATTATTAAATTTTTCACACGCCTCACAATTACCTGTAAGTATTACTTCTCTTCCATTTGTTTGTGAGAAGATTCCTGTCAAATCACTTTGCTTAGGATACAATGATATGCCGTTAGATATATCTCCTGCGGCTTCTCTGGAGTTTCTCCAATCCGTCGCTTCTCTTTCACCACCATCGAATAAGAATGTATCCTCGTTAACTGTTCTTCTTTGTAATACTGGTATTTGTTCTTTATTAGGAGATTTTTTGTTTGGAGGGGTCAGTGTATCTAATGCTAACGCTCTAATTAAGTTAGCCCCCATTTTAGTTTTAACAATAATAGCATCAAGTAATATTGATAATCCACCCTTTATACTTACTACTCCTCCGGCGCCTGATTGTAAATTTACGTCTTTAGAACCTTTTACAGAAACAGAACCACTCTTAGCATACATATTAATTTCCGTACCCTGCATATTGATTGGGCCACCTGAAACAATATCCATTCCTTTTGTTGCAGTAACTAAGACATTTTCACCAACGCCCACTAAATTGCCTGCCGCTTGGACTAATGCTTGACCGTTAGTTGTAACATCAAGATCACCTTCAACCGTTATATTACAATCATCTTTAACAAGTATACTAGTTTTACCTTCTACGGTTAGAGTCTTTGCCCCCTTTACATATACAAAGTTATTACGATCAAATACTTCGTAGTTCTCGCCTACTACTTTTCTAACACTTGTACCATTAACATCTATTTCAAGATAACTACCCGACTTATGGAACACATGTATTCTTTCAGCATTAGGTGTATTATCTAATTCAATTACGTGCCCTGCCTCAGTTTCTATAACTTGATTATAAGGATAAACACCCCCAAATGCTGGTTCAGGTTCATCCCACGTTTGAGCACTTTGAGCTAAAGGTATTTCCTCGACTCTTTTATTATCTTTTATTTGCAGAGATAAATGACTTCTATCACCTACTGCAAGTTTGTTAATATCAGATAACCCCGTATATTCATACTTTGGATACTTTTTGTTAGGATCCTTGAATCCGGTTATCTTGGCTAAATCCTCGTTGGTTAAATTTGTACTGCTCTTATTTGCAATATAAGTTTCTGCTTCATTGAAAGTACTAAAAAATTCTTCAGCATTACCACCTAAAGCCTTATTTGCTAATATAAAATATGATCTTGCCTTTTCCCCGGTTGTAGTTTTCTTATCCAACTTATCTGCATTTTTAGTGCCAACTATAAATCCAGATGCAATCAAACCACCTACTGTTGCTCTTTCATCAGTTTCATTTATTTTTCCTTGTCTTACTAAAGTATCGTATATTCTTTTATATTGATCTTGAGCAATTTGTTCTTGGACCGAAGAACTATTTAAGAAAGATGTTTTTGATACTATACCATTCTTTCCTGTCCAATATGAAGAATTATCTAAAATAGTATTATCAACTAAACCGCCGGGCGGTCTGCTAACATAACCAAGATTAATTAGTGTTGCTGCAGTAAATTGATACTTCCCTAATTCTCCATCCTCACCTTCTTTAGCATAATCTCCACCTGATAATTCATTTGAAATTGCATTTAATATCAAAGTTATATCACTTTGCAGTAACGGTGCAAAATAATTATTATCAGTCGCATCTGCTCTTCGTATAGGATTTCCGGTATTATCGTATACAATATTCCCATAACTATCTGTTATGACATTTGCAGATACCGAATCTTGTTTTATTTTTTGAGTGGCTTCTATTTCGGCTTTCGGTTTACCTGCAATAGTGCCCATTATAACTGGTCGTTGTGCTTCTTTCCCATCTAAAAAGAAACCAACAACCCAGGATCCTGTAACCAAACCAACCGGCGTTGACCCTACACCCGAGGTTGCCGCAGATGTTATTGGCTGCATTGGTATCGCCCATGGAAGATTTTTCGTAGGCAATACTGTTAAATCCTCAGTGTGATAACTGAAGATACGAACCTTACATCGACCTAATTTTTCTGGGTCGTCTCTGCTCTCTACGACACCTGTCCACCAAATTAAACTTTTATCCATAACTTAAAGAATCCTTTGTCAGCATCATAGAAATTAAATGTTTTCTCGGACTTATTTTGTGAGTTAAACTAGTTATTAAATAATACCCTGTGTATAACATATCGTCTGTATTATCTGAACGCTCATTATGAGAAACGGCATTGCCTCTAGGTAATTTTAAATGTATCATAGTACCGCATGCGATATCTGTTCTACCATGTATAGTAGCTTCCATTTTAAAATTACCTAGCTCTAAAAGATTAGAACGTCTGTTACCAAATACTTCTTTCGTTGTTGTATCGAAGTTGTTATCATAGTTAGTATGAAGATTAGGGTAACTAAAATTAACTTCAGTATATGTCAGAGGTTGTTTTATACTAGAATATTCAAATAAAGGTATTCCTTTAGGGCCTTCCATATGACTATATTTGTCGAAGGTCAAGGAGTGGTCATAATCTATGTTATTAAAAGATTTATTATATAAATCAACATCGACTAATCTACTAGCAAGATAACCGGTAAGTCTATTTGATATTTGATCAAAATTTTGTTTTATCTTTAAGGATTTTATCGTAGCCATTTTTTCGCTAGTATTATTAGGTGACGAATTTGCTAATGTATCTGTCACCGCATATGAACCAACGATAATCTTTTCTTTTATCAAATCGTTAACTGTACCGAAAAAGAATCCATGCGCTGTTTCCCAGAATATAAAATTAGCACCTCCGCTTGTTGGTATTGCTTTAGATGCTACCCAATTAATACATTCTGCAGGAGTCCACCCTGGACTAACAAACTTAATTTTATTTCTTGTTCTAGATATAATATTTAGTTTAGACTTTTCTAATGTTTTTGGATCGCCTTGTAGTATAGGAACATTCTTATAACTAGCTAAAAATCTATCGAAAATATTTAGTATTATTTCTTCAGGGGTGCCTTCAAACGCTTCGTAAATAGGCGTATCCATATCTGCAAATAATTCTACAGAAGAGAAATTTAATGTATATAATTGAGTGCCGCCGTCAGGTAAATATTGTCTATCTTTTAAAGCATGTATTCTAAATGTCTTAGATATAACACCTCTTGCTTCTATATTATCTTGCAAGCCAGGAGTTTTAAATTCTACAATTAAAATTTCTTCACCTATAATTTGCATATCAGAAATAAGATTTCTACTATCTGATATAACAATACTACCAGTTAAGAAAGGTGAAAAGATGCTTTCATGAATATTAAGTTCCACAACATAGTCTAATAGACTTTCATAGACACCTTTAGCAGAAACTAAAATAAGTTTTTTAATTTCTACATCGCCGGGAAATAATAATGTATTATCTATATTTGACATTATTGATTAACTAAAGTTTTGAAGTTGTTTAGAATCTCTTCAACTACATCTGCTTTTAAAATTTTAAGAGTTCTGTTGGCTTCATTTTTCTCTTGTTCTATTTCAAAGTTACTAATAAAATCTGTACCTTGTGCCGACTCGTCATATGCAATTGGAGTACTAATACCTGTATTAGACTCATCTTCGTATAATAATCTTAAAGGTTCTTTATGTGTTGATTCTTCTAAAAGAATAAAAAATGTTTCTACTGCAAACCCTGCAGAATTTCTAGCTTTGTTTGTAGAGAAAACATTATTTTCTCCGCCATATTTAGATTTAGTTATTTTGTATAATTCTTCTTCAGACAAAGGCCAATTAAATCTAGGATCAATTATACCATTGACCATTAGTATTAACCAGTATAGATTAGGCGTGCCATAAAATCTATATGACAAATCCTCCGGAGATTCTCCGCCTATTACTTCATATTCTTCGTAATAGAAAGTGTTTTCTAAAAACTCTTTTGAGAATATTACTCGCCTAAAGATGTCTACAACAACTTGTTCTGATCCAAAGTCATCTAAGGTGTATGCAATTCTAGGAAAGTCTGCAAAAAGTTTAGTAGCCATTGCGACGTATTCCTTCTGATGTCATTTGTTCTAATTCTCTAAAAGTTAAAGACATAGTTACTTCTACAGGCGCACCATTTTCAAATGTAGCAAATTGATCTCCGCCATATTCTACTTGCATATCTGTTAGAGCACAAGTTGCAAAACTGTGAAGATATTTGTTTTCGTCATTTTTGTAGTAATACTTTATTTGAAACTCTGAAGGATAAATGTAAAATAACTTATTAGTTGTTATTTCAGGATGCATATGATATTTGAACAAGTCAATGATATCTTTTATTCTCTTAGTTTCCGCTTGACTTTTTGGGAAGAATCTATATCTAAAATTAAATGATCTATAATCTACAGATTCGAACATAACTTCTCTAAAAGGATTTGTTCTTGTCTTTGTAGTTATTTCCCTTAGATTATTTAATGTCTCTTTTCCTATGTCCAAACCTAATGCTGCGCCTACTACGCCCGCTTTACTTGCACCAAATATAGCACCAGGTACACCGGCTAATCCTGCAAGTATTCTTCCTGCACCTTCTCTGATATCTGCATTAGATAAAGTATCCTTGGCTGAACTTTGTGCAAGTAATCCAGTCAATAACCCTAGTTCTTTTTCTGTATAGTTAACACCATATTTTACTACGGGTCTTTCTTCTAGGTGTAATGTAATAACGTCTTTTAATCTCGCAGTTGTTCCGTAACCGAAACCAGGAAGTTGTAATGTTCTAACATATTGTACTGCAGCATCAGTGGCTACTTTTGCTCCAGTTGCAACAAGCCCTCCAACTGCAGCACTTTTTGCTGCTTCTAAGAATTTTCCGTTACCTGCTCGTTGAGCCACATTGAACAATGTTTGTAGACCAACTGCTGCACCTACAATAGAGCCAGCATTATTCAATAAATTTTCAGAACCTCGGTTCAGAGCATCTTGTGAAAGATTAGATGCTGCATTTCTTTCTGCAGCAATTCTTTTAGCTTCTGGATCGCTAGGTTTAAACACTCTAGGGGCTTCGCCGAAATCTCCGTAGTTCGAAACTCGCTTGCCTTCGGAGGATTTTTCTCTAACATTTATATAGAATGCAACGTAATGCTGAAGATCCGGTTTTACTCTAAGACCTTCGGGATATTCATATGTCCCTACATTATATCCCTTTGCTTGGTCTCTATTTTGATAGTTAGCATCAAATTTGTTTCTTGCTATAGAAACCGAGTCTTGAGGTGGAGAAAATTGAGATTGTGCCATCTTTTCTTTAATAAATATTGTGGAGTCCATATTATTTATAGTAAATGCTTTATACCAAAACTTACAAGGGTAAATTTAGAACCAAAAATCCAGCAAAATACAAGGGCGATATTAACAATATAGTCTATCGTTCTTTGTGGGAATTGAGGTTTATGAAGTGGTGCGACACTAATCCATCCGTGGAGGAATGGGGGTCTGAGACTATAATAGTGCCATACATTTCCCCTCTAGATAGAAAAGTGCATCGTTACTTTGTAGACTTTTACATAAAAGTAAAAGATAAAACTGGCAAGGTTGAAAAATACTTAATAGAGATAAAACCCGAAAGATTTACTAAACCACCTGAGATACCTCAAAAAAAGACAAAAAGATTCGTAGATGAGGTCTTTCAGTACGGGGTCAATGAAGCCAAATGGAAAGCGGCATTTGAGTATTGTCAAGATAGAAACATGAAGTTCATAATTTTAACCGAAAAAGATTTAGGAATAAAAAATGCAAAATGACGTATTCGCCGTAATCAATATGAATGCGGGTGACGCTCAAAAATCATATAATTGGTATAGAAATCAAGTTAGAAATTTGGGCTCAGGTTTAACTGGCGCACAAATTTTGCAGAATGAGAAACTATCAAATAGAGTTATGCCCGGGGAAATGTACTTATTTCTATATGATCCTAAGCATAAAGAAACTCTTCCTTATTATGATATGGCGCCGTTGGTATTACCCTTCAGAAGAATGCCTAACGGATTTCTCGGAATAAATTTACACTATTTGCCTTATTTAGTTAGATTCAATCTACTCAGGGCACTTAGTAAACTATCTACAGATAAGCGATTAACAAAAGAAGGTCGCTTACAACTATCATGGAATTTATTGAATAGTTCAAGTCAACTATATGCTGGAACTGCTTGCGTAAAACACTATCTAAATGATCATCTAAAAAGCAGATTTTTAAAAATAGATTCTAAAGATTGGATAACTGCTGCTATGTTACCTGTTGAAAACTTCAAGAAAGCCAAGAAAGAAACTGTCTGGAAAGACACGAAAAGAAACTACGGACTATAATACATGGCAAATTTTTCCTTAAAGAATTTTAGAACAGAAATAAACAGACGAGGCGTAGCCCGTCCGAATAGATTTGAAGTTACTTTTCCTTTACCTCAAGGGTTAGGACCAGGTTTTTCCAATCTAACTTCTGCAGAAACTAGACTAGTAAGTTTGTTTTGTGAGGTTTCTGGTCTACCACAACAATCTATAGGTATTAGAAATCAAAGAATATATGGCCCTGTTTATCCTAGACCATTCGGTGTAGACTACGGTGGTGATGGAATCACCATGTCATTCCTTGTAGATCAGCAGATGGATATAAAAGGTTTCTTTGACGCTTGGGTATCTAAAATTATTGATCCAATTCAGTATTTTGTTTATTACTTTAACACATATAAAACAAATATTACTATATCTCAATTAGATCAAAAAGATAATAGCACGTATACTGTAGTATTAGAAGATGCATTTCCTAGAAACGTTGCTCTTTTAGAATTAAACAATGGCACGCAGAATCAAGCCCATCGTTTAAATGTCACATTCGTTTATAGACGCTGGACACCTATACATAGAATTACTTCAGGTGTTAGATACCCTGACCCACAACCAAAAGAACTGCAACCTGACCCAATATTCACTTTGTATAATACTGCGGGTAGCCAGGATATAAACACATTGCCATTTAGATATAACCCAGATGGAAGCCCAGAAAAATCTGCAGCAACATCATCTGATAGAGCAGTAACAACTTCTCCAGAAACATTATCCGTTGAAGGTGCTGCTGTTGCACAGGCAGGTAGTTTAGCTGCATCTTTAGTTGGCGCCACCGCAGGTCAATTAGCAAGAAATGGTTTAGTCAGAGATGAGGCTGGTCGAATTACAGATAGAACTGGTAGAGTGGTGGATAATGGTACCCTCGAAAGATTAGGATATAAAGCGCCAGGGACTTTATCTCTACCGTATGAGACAGGTAAAACTATTGCCCTACCTTCCTCAAGTACTGGTGAACTTAAACCTTCATTTGAAACAGGTAATAATGAAAGACCACCGAGATTAACTAATAACCCAAGCCCAGTAATAGAAGATGCGCCGATAAGATCAGAATCGGCAACACGAACAGGAAGATATATACCTAGATTAAGATAAGGATGAATTGAATGAACTTACCTATATTAGAAACCCCAACATATACTTTGAATTTACCATCAACCGGAGAAAAGATAAAGTACAGACCATTTTTAGTTAAAGAATATAAAAATCTATTAACTGCTTTAGATTCAGATAATGAAGAAATTCTAAGAATCGTATCAGAGCTTGTAGATGTTTGCACATTCAACAAACTAAAGATTGAGACGCTTGCTAATTTTGATATAGAATATTTGTTTCTTAATATAAGAGCAAAGTCTATAGGCGAAACTACAAAGTTATCTATGGCATGTACAAACTGCGAAAGCCCAGTAGATTTTGAAATGGATATAACTAAACTGGAAATTAAAAAAGATCCAGACCATACTAATAAAATAATGATAACTGATACTATGGGCGTTGAAATGAGATATCCTAAGTTTGAAGAGATGCTTGAAATATATCAAAATTTTAAATCTGATAATATAGTATCATTAGTTTGTAATTGTATACACAATGTATATACTGAAGAAAAAATATATGACGAGTTCTCGAGAGAGGAAGTCGAAGAATGGGTTAGTGGATTTTCCAAAGCTCAATTTGACAAACTCGAAGGTTTCTTTTTAACTATGCCTAAAGTGACTAGACATATTGAGTCTGATTGCCCAAGTTGTGGACATAAGAATACAGTTGACCTGGAGGGTCTGCAAAATTTTTTCGTCTAACTCTTTCGCATGAAGGACTTGTGAATTACTTTCAATTGAATTTTCAGTTAATGAAAGATTTTAATTATACATTAACTGAGATAGAAAGTATGTTACCATGGGAAAGAGAAACTTATGTTACATTATTAATTAACGATTTAAATTTAAAAAACCAACGCAAATCGCGTAAAAGTTTAGAGAACTAAAATGGCACTACCAAACCTAATGCAAGATAAAGTAACAATGGACATGCAAAAAGTTAGCATGGAAAACATTATCAAACAATCTGAGTTTATGCAGAGATTGGTTAGCCTAAACATAGATCAAAAGAAAAACTTAACCGAATACCGAAAAGAATTTGATCTATTTAGAAAGTCAATTGTCAGACGTGACGATAATAGAAAACCTTTTTCTGATTATGTTCAAAATATAAGATCAACTAAATTTACAGATAAGGATAAAGGCGGAGATACTGGTAGCAGTTTTATCAAAGCAGTGGTGGATAAAATTGTAAATTCTCGTAATGATTCGGGAAGCCAACTTCAACAAAAAGTTGCAGAAGATACTAGATTGGTAAAGGATTATAATCTAAGAATGGCAAATGCTTTAGAAGCCATTCGGGATAATGACAATGAAGCTAAAAAGGGTAAAGAGCGAGATGATCTTGTAGCTTCACTTGGAGCTAGATTTGACGATAGCTTGTTAAAGTTTGGGGGTAGCCAAGAATCAGGGATATTTGGTAGTATGCTTAAAGCATTATTAGATTTAGCAGGCATAATGACTAGAGGATTCGCAAGATTAGTAGTTGGCACAGCAGCAGGCGCAATGGGCGCACTAGGTAAAGGTGGTAAGGGGATAGCCAGATTAGGGGGAGTTGCAGCAGGCGCAATGTTGGCGGATAGTCTTTACGATGCGACTAAAGGCGGCAAAGATGATTCCCAATCTAGCGATAGTATATACGATAGAGTAATGAAAGAGATTTCTGGAGAACAGCCTGTTATTCAACAAAAAGAGATTATACCTAAACTTGGCGAGAACCTACAAAAGAAAGAAGAAAAATCTATACTTGATAAAATCAATGATACTGTAGGTCTTGACAATATAAAGATGGTTGGTGATCTTGTGTCTGTTTTGGGTTTGCTCACTCCTGGCGGGCTTCTTAAGAAAATCGCAATTTCTGGTGCAGGCGCAATAGCATCAGAAGGAACAGATGTATTAGAAAAGTATAGAAAAACGGGTCAAGTCACTTTAAAAGATTTAGGATTCGACTCTAGCAAATTGCGTTTACCTACAATGGAAGATATTAAAAATCCATTACAAAATGCAGAAAAGATGGATAAAGAAATTGCGGCTAAGGAAAATAAATTAAAAACATCAATGGAACAAGCAGCAA
>JACCDO011676099.1_pt1 | contig 32506 bp, 45 predicted proteins | sample 7446101 | NCBI WGS metagenome assembly JACCDO01 (sample SAMN15323440, study PRJNA562643) | freshwater metagenome | isolation source: river surface water | place: USA:Blue River Watershed | collected 2017-08-16 | reverse complement strand
GTTGAATATCACCTAGACTAAGGTCAATCCATTTATCTTTAACGTCGTTGGCCTTGTCTACGAGGATCTGTAGTTTTTGTTTTTTAGACAGTCGACCAAACCATTGTAGACTAGCAAGTTGTTCGCATTGAAGATAACAATGGTCGCTGAGTCCAAGGCTGTTTATTACACTATGCCCTCCTGTCCAGGGATGGTAGTATACTGTTATAACCTTGTTAGTCAGCCTATTAAGAAGCATGTTTTGTTTTGTAGTCGGCCACTGCTGCCTTTATAGCATCTTCAGCAAGAATAGAACAATGTATTTTAACTGGAGGTAGAGCAAGTTCTTCTGCAATCTGTGTATTTTTTATCATAGTTGCTTGATCAAGTGTTTTTCCTTTAACCCATTCTGTAACCAATGAACTACTTGCAATAGCACTTCCGCAACCATAAGTTTTAAATTTAGCATCTTCAATAATTCCGGTTTGTTCGTTTACTTTAATTTGTAGTTTCATTACATCGCCCTCAGCCGCAAGCCGGAGCACCAACCATACCGGTGCCGACTTGCGGGTCTCCTTTGGCGAATGATCCTACATTTCTTGGATTCTCATAATGGTCGATAACTTTATCGCTATAAGACATATTATTCTCCTAAAATGTTTTTAATTACATCATCTGGTTGGAAGCGATCCCATTTCTGCCTGTTTTCTTCCCCCAGTATCCATCTTAAATTTTTCCTACTTCCTAATATCTGTGGATCTATACCTAATTCAAAACCTTGACGGTAAGGAATAATATGATCCAACTGATACTGGTCTTTCCTTTTACCTGTATTAGCAGGTATTAACCCTTCTTGCTTCATAGCATACCAAGAACGATATGTAGCTTTTCTAACTTCTCTTTTATAAGCAGTAAAAGCATCGTCTACATAATTCTTTGGACGCATATTATTAACACGACCATCTTTGTTAGGGTTGTTTTCTTTCCACTTAAGACTTTGCATCTTATTCGGAATGCCTTTGTTCCAACCCCAACCTTTTTTCAAACCTTCTCTATTCTGTTTTATCTTTTGTTCTTCTGTAAGCTTTTTACCTTTATTCCAGGGAATAAATTCTCCTCTGTTTAGAGGGTTCTTACATTTCTGAGAGCAATAAAATAAAAATCTCGGACGAGTCGTAAATTCGGAATCGCAAAAAAGGCACGCTTTGATTATACCATACTTGTTCATAAAAGTATTTACCATCTTGGCGTGCCGTTGTGTGAGTTTAACCTAAAACTATAATTATTAAAATCTTATTTTCCTTGTCCTCTATAAGATTTAAAATTTCTTCTTTTGGTTTTATTCATACTAGAAGTTTTTGGTTTGCTCCCACCATACCAGTACCCACATTTTCATCCCCTTTATCAAAGCTACCTACATTCCGGGGATTTTCATAATGATCTAATACTTTATTTGAGTAAGCCATATTCGTTTATCCTTTGGTATAATTGGTCTGCAATAATCTTATGCCCTTCTTGATCGGGGTGTCCGTCTTCATTGCTTATTTTAGTATATATAGAATCAGTTGAAAACCAATAATATTTGAGATGTTCTACGATATATTTTTTAAATTTTATATCTAAAAAATAGTACCAAGGCTGCGGGAACCAAAACAGATAAGGTATAGATTTTGCATCACACAGCATTTTAATATTACCTAAATAGGCACACAGTTTATAAATTGCTTCTAAATCACTATAGACACTAAGCTTGGTATTAAGATGGGTAACTTGTGCATCAGAAAACTTTGGTAACTTATTGCCCGGCGAAAACTCTTGATTAGTAAAGCCCCTAATCCAATTATCACCTCTTGCAAATTCGAAGATAAAATCAGTTTTAGGCTGTGAGTTATAACACCATTCAAACCTTGATAATTCTGTAAGTTGTACAACTAAAATAATTTTTTCAGATCCAGACCCAAGTAGTCTATTAAACGTAGTCCTATGGATACGTTGATTACTGCCGCCGCCATAGGCTAAATTTTCAAGCTTAGAACAAGATAATAGTTTAGCAAGATGATGGGGCCAATTAAAAGGTTCTGACTCTTCTTGGCTAAGTCCGGGAAAAATTGTTTTACTGAAACTACAACCGTTAGTTACTAGAGTATAATCACAGAGCATTCTTCTTTTCTGTGATCTCTGCACGTCTTAGCTTAATTGCCTTAGACATTTCCTGCAGAGCCTTCCGTGCTCGGGCAGCACTTGCCTTTACACCCTTTTCTTCAAATTTTGTGTGTTCAGCAACATAAGTTTCCATTGCTTGAACTAGCATTTGGTGTGTGGTGATTTCCATGGTATTTCCTTTTTAAAGAGTTATTTACGGTTTTTGCTTGACAAGCCAATTTTTTATTTCTTTATAAAATTGCCTAAAAGTGTTTTGCTTTAGCTTGTTGAAACCAGAAGTATTAAGCATGAATTTATTTTGTTCATAATGATCAAATTGAGTTTCAAACACTAGCTTTAAGTCATATGACTGAGTTTCAAAAAGAAAAGCATTTTGCCGTTTCCATACTTCATAGTAATCAATATCTAGACTATTATCTGAGACAAATTTACCTGTTACAATGTCATGAAATTCAACGTGTTCATACCTACGAGTAGCATTACCTGTCCATGTATTTTCAATCGAGCTTGTTAAAAAATTACTATAAAATTCTATATGTTGATCTTCAGTAAAATCCACAAAGGATAGATTGTAACATAGCCTTAGAAATTTACTAAATCTACTTAACTTTTTATCTGTTGTTATTACAATTACACGGTCAAACGTGTCTGTGAGAGGCTTAGTTATTAACGGTATTTTATATGGACTAAAGTGTGTACTAAACCATTGTCCATTAAATTTGCCTTTATACTTGTTAACAGCGTGATTCCAAAGTATTGCATTTATCTCTTCATTATGAGAAATGGTAATATCTTTCTTTTCATAATCTAACAAACTGGGATGTAATTCAAAAAGATCTTTACCAAAGATATACTTGCCATTGGCGATAACATTGGTAGAGTCAATTTTAAATATGCAGCAATTATAGGAACTAGAAACTACACCATTGAATATGGTAGCTTTTTTATTGTTTAATAAATTTGTAACTAAATCGCCTGCCGTAAAGGCATCAAAACAAACCAAATTCATTATCTATTCAAAAAACTTTTTCCAAACTTTTTGTGGGTAGCACGTTTAGCCATCTTGCTAATTGTGCTTTGTCCTAGACGCTCTGAACTTACTTCTTGACTATTACCTGCATCTACGTTGGTATTTAATTCCACACCGTCGGCACTAAAACGTTTAATAAGTTTTTGCAGTCCTGGATTAGCATCATACTCTTGCTTGAATAGATCGTAATTTATAGGATTACCTACCTTTTGAGATAACTCATCCCAAGTAAAAAGGGCAGGCTGATTTTGAGAATCAGCACTACCCTTTAGGTTTGTTAATAATAGTTGTAATTTATTCTCTGTTACTTTTTTTTTGATAAAAGTACGCCTAGTCTGCGGCTAAAATCAATACTTTCTCTTTTAGCACGACCAGCTGCCTCTTCACCGCCTGTGGCAGGTTCGCTAGCTGCGAAATCATCACCTTCTGGAGGCATAGCTTCTGCACCTGGTTCAGCTGCTGGTTCCATTCCAGTATCAGCTCCGGGGACAGCTTCTGGACCCATACCCGGTGCAGCACCTGCACCTAGTGTATCAAGTTGCTCACCTGTTAGCATTGCAACGCCTTGGCTTAGTGTAGTACGACTGCCTTCTAAAGCTGTGTAAATTGCCTCTAGAGCGGGTTTAACTGTGCCTTCAAACTGTTGTGCAACATCGCTGCCTATTTCGTCTCTTATAGAGTCTACTAGTTCAAGCATTTGTTCTGCCTGCATGTTTGCAGTATCTTCCATCCACGATGTTATTCTGTCCACCATATCTTTGGCGGCCATAATAAGTTCAGCCTTTTCTTCTTCGCCTTCTCTAATGATGCCTTCACTCATAATGCTTGAACCGCCAAAACCACATTCGCGGAACATTTTAACTGCTTCACGAACTTGGTGGTGTCCGAAGTCATCTACCTTAACTTCTTTTCCTTCTCTGCATACCATGCGAATGCCACCTTCATAGACTAGGGCAGCAGTTTCACCATGATACCGACCTTCTTGCAGATCGTCAAATTCAATAACATAGTCACCTTCGCCAATAACTTCAGAAAACACATGCTTGTAAGCTTCACGCATACTGTTAGTCATCATACTACCTTCATAGACTCTGACTTGTGTTTCAGTTTGAGCAGAATCTTCGCAGATCTGTTCCATAGCACTCTTTAGAGCTCTAGCAACGCTGCCTCTATCGGTACTGTCATTTTCTAACATGAATTTGCTTTCACGCATTTCCTTGCTTTCTTTGTTGTGAGCCTTCCAAGCAGTAGCGTAGGCAATGCTTTTCTCCTTAGGAGTAAGTTTACCATCTTTGCTATAACCTTTTTTGATATGCTTGACCATACGTTCGCCTTTGGCTGTAGGAGGAGCAACCTCAACTACTTCACGCTCTTCTAATGCACGATTTAGCACATCTAGCATGGCCTTGCTCTTCATATAAGTTTCGTCTTCAAATACTGCATCATAACCTGCATGTGATTCAAATTGACTGATCTTAGTGCGAAGAATATTGCGAGCATCTTCTAGCTGCTCTTTGGTAAAACTGTCTAAGTTAAGACGTGTGCCAAACTTTTTAGCCACTGCCTCGTTTAATTCTTTAGACGTCAAATTACGGTGAAATTCTGTTAGCTTCATGGTTGTTCCCTTGGGACTATATTATATTTAGTTATCAAATAATAATTTATCTATTTCGCTTTTTTTCTTAGATGCCTGCATCTCTGCTAACTCACAACGATTTATACTGCTGTGTCTTAGTGTTTGCTCTCTGTTACTCTTTATGATACGTTTATAATATTGTACGTCCCAATATAGTTTTTCAAATTCTTTGTCAATATCTAATGTCTTGGTCGCAACAGCTATTGCGTTTCGGGCCAGATACTTGGCTACAACAATAGCACTTGTTTTTAAAAATGTATTATAGATTTTTTTGTTCTTGAGAATTATATCGTAAGTTTTGTCTTCACGTTGCTTAATTATATAATCTTTCAGGGCATAGGTGTTGTTACCAAGGTCGGTTAAGATACCCTGTTTGACTGCATAACCCTGGATCATACTTTCCAGGGTATGTTCAAATTGCTTAATACTCATACCTTAATTCGGTTTAATTCAGCTAATTGTGCTTGTAGAGCTTTAATTTGATCTTGTATGCTCTTTTTTTGATCTGCAAGTTGTTTTTGATTTTTAGCACGGGTAGCAGGATCAACTGCCTGCTGTATGGCTTGCCCAGCAGCCTGTCTAACACTACCGGGTTTAGCAGCACCAGCTGCTCCCATCATTTGGCTTGCAGCAAGATTGGCTGCGGCCATACCTAGCATGGCGGGCATTTGCTCGTTTAATAGATCACTTATTCGCATTTTCTATACTCAATTCCAAATCTTGCAGTGTATTTAACCTTTCCCTAATCAGTTCAATAATTTGATTATTTCTAAGAACTTTATAGGCAACATTTTCTACACCAAACTCGCCCTGAGTTTCTAATCCGTTTTGTCTAAGTTTTTTAAGCTCGTCCATAACCTTTTTAAGGCTGTCATAGGAATTGTCATCTAATGCTAATTTTATTTTACCTATATAATTGCTAACTTTATGTTCAACATCTTGATCATCAAACTTTTTCTTTACAGGCTCGGGTTTGTTAATCCACTTGTTGTTCTTAATGCTATAGATACCGGAACTATGGTGCTCTTCGCTAGTATCCTGTATATAAAGCTCTACGTCGATTCCTTTAACAGTTATATCATGTTGATAGTTATAGGTATTTTTCTTAGCATCATACAATTCTTTCATGGTGTCATAATCTTTAGGATCAGTTTCCACAACAATATGAAGGTCAAGATCACTGTTAGGAGTGTAGGTATAATTCGCACTGCTACCACTTATTGTAATGTCTACAACTTTCAGTTCATCGATGTTGACATAATCTATAAAATGTTGTGCGATACGTAGCAGAGCTGTTCTAACCTCGTCACGTAGTGTGGTGCCGTTAAACAGATTAGGATTTAAACTTTTATGAAACAGTATAGCAGTATCAACTACACCCTCTTCTACCTCAGTGATACGCATTTTAAAATTTCATTAAGATAGTTGCAATAGTGCCTAATAGGCCTGCTGCAACTGTAGCAGCTGATCCAATTATTACTTTAGCCATGCTGGTATTACTGTCTTCTAATTTAGCATAAACGGCAGCAACTTTATCTTCAATGCTGCTCAATCTCTTTTCGAGGGCGTCATAGCGTTGAGCACAGAGCTCAACGTGGGCTTCAAGATTTTCTTTTTCAATTTCGGTGGCACGTGACATGTAAACTCTCCATACAATGTGAGCCTTAAAATGGTGCCTTAGAAAATTCTATTACAGTGTTTTTAGTTGTAATATTGACTGTGTCAAATATATGATTATTTATCTTAACAGTTTCGCCTAGATTGGGTATAAATGGGACTAGATTGAGGTCGTTTATAAGTAGATCAATGTTACCAGGTTTAGTGGCATATGCATCGTCAGTTTCTACATGAAATCTAAATGTCCATACTCTATGCTCACCCTCATACGAAGTACCAAAATCTTTAATGTTAAGCGATTCTGATACAGGATCTTCTTCCCAGAACGGTAAAGCTCTTAAACTAATAGCTTGGATAAGACTGTCAAAGTTTTGTTGCTGATATCTTTCGTATTCTCTACCTAGAGCATATCTAGTCTGTCCAGTCCTGGTTATATCAACCAGGGTGTGTAACCTAAAATAAAGCATGAGCGTATTTACGCCACAAAAAAAGGGCGAAAAAATTCGCCCTTTGGTAAGTTATTAGCTACCTATTAGGCTACTAATACTAGACCTGTTTCAGTAACATCTGTACCACGTACATCAACGTTACCATCCTTACCTGCTGTAGTACCAGCTGCACCTAGAGCTGCTGTACCAGGTGTTGCACTGGTGCGTAGCACACGGATGTCAGCTTGAATAGCTGCAGGTAGTGTTGTAGCAGAACCGCCTGCTAGACGAGGAACCCATGTAGCTCCGTCTTCTTCAGCTGAACCACCAACGTCTAATGCACAGAAAATAAATCCATCTGTAGCATCAGCGTTACCAACACGCATATGCTCTACTGTACCGTACATTTGTAGTACTTGTACTACTTGCATAACGACACCTGGACGATTGTCTGTGTCTGCTGCACCCAACACTGCACTTGAATCAGAACCTAATTCATTTGTAAGATCAATAGCGTTGTTGCCGTTGTCTTCTACAGCGATCTTGAAAAAACGTAGCTGACGCTGACCAAAACTAAATGAGCTTGCTACGCTTGAAACTGCATTTTGATTAACTAAAATTGCTGGCATTTTACCATCTCCTGTTATGTGGCCTCTTTCGAAGCTCTACAGATTTATTTATCCAAATGGTAAAAAGTTATTCAATAACTACAGGTTTTTTGTTTTCTTTGAGTTTACGGCAACCTCTGGTATACTTGCCCTTGTCACCTGTTCGTATAGCATTTATAAAACGTTTTTCTAACTCTAGAGCTAATTCTGGATCATAAGTTTCTTTAATTAACTTAATCAGATTAGAGGCACTTTCAATCAAACTGACACCCCTGTTCTCCACCAGTAGATCTCTGTTCCGCTGGCTACCAACTTCATTTAACTCTTCTAAGATAGACCTAGTTTGTTTTTTCATATCGTATTTAAGTAATAATATTGTAATTATTCTATGAGTGGTTTAATATGATAATTTTATCTTGCTGCGATGCAGCATAAGTAATTATAGTGCCAAAAGCACTCACACATATATAGAGGACAGAAAACATGTTAAGTTACTTAATCCAAAAGATTATGGAATTTTTTGAAACAGCTAGAAAAAGCGATTTAGAAAAATTTATAGAATCCAGACACCCCACCGACGCAGCCGATCTTGAACGCTTGCTATTTGAATATATGGCAAGAAACAAAGGAGGAATATGCTAATGCGTACTATAACACGAAAAATCTTATGTGCAATATATAAGGCATTGGAAGCTAGCGGACAAAGCAGAGCTCGTAGACACCTACAGTATCATAAAGCAGGGAGTTGGAAATGAAAGCTATAAAAGAATTTTACAGTATTTTATGCACTGCGTTATGGGCCACACAATTAACACGGAGTGGCAAGTGGCGTCAAGCCCATAAATTAATGTTGAGATAATTATGTTATTAACACATACGCTAAACTGGTGGCCTGTTACAGATGAAGAATGGGAACGGCTAAATTATCCAGAAAAATTCAATAGATAATATTGACATAATGTTAGAAAGATATATAATATTAGAAGGTTAGTTGATACCTTTGCTACCAAGGCATAAAATGCAATAAGACATACACAGGAGAAAAATATGTATAATATCCCAGAATTAATGGTTGATTCCGTACAAAACGGTAAGAAACAATTTATCAACAAATATATTACCAATCCAGAGCTCGCTAGAGCTTGGACGCACTATGTAAATAGTCAAACAGATTTCCTACATGCTTCGATTAAAACAGGAACCACGGTAATGACTACCATGGGTCGTGAAATAATGGAAACAAAAGTAGAAAAGATCTTTAATCCATTCAGCATTGATTGGTTTAGAGCAGGTTGGGATGCTTGGACTGCCCAATCAAATAAACAGTCCTAAACTACAGACATACACAAAGGAGAAATATTATGTCAACAAACGGTTTACCAGAAATGAAGATGCCCGAAGTAAAATTTAATAAGAATGGTTATGAAATTCGTACAGATATCCTTGCAATGGCCAAGGATATGGTTACACACGATTTTCAAGTTAAGTTCCAAGGTTGGGAAATGACTGCCAAACGTGATGAGAAAACTGGACAGATTGTTAGCACTGTTGAAATGCCTCAGTTTCCAGGTCTAGACAAAGTTCTAGAAACTGCTGAAAAAATGTACAATTTTGTAAACGCAGCAGGCAGAAAATAATAAACTATACGTCATAGACGCTTAAGGGCTCTTCGGAGCCCTTTTTTATGCTTTGAAAAAAGCTATCCATGCTATTGCACAGACTATGCCTAATGCTAGATACCAATTAATTGCAAATCCAATAATTAGAATCCCTGCTAACCATGCTGCATGGTAAAGATGAACATACCAAGGCATCAGTTACACCAACTTTGCTTAGCCTCTCCAAAGTACTCTCTAGCAAAGCCATTAGCAATAAGCCCTTGGCGTAGACTTTGACCATTTAGAATAACGTCGCCCAACACTCGCCCGCCAAATTTATCCCAACCATAAAGTGTAACTTGATGTTTTTGAGTACTAGCCACTGCATTTTTTGTAAAATTTGTGGCAGCTTGTCCTCTTTGATCTTCTGACGGGCACTGAGCTCTAAATCCTTTTTCAGGTGTGTCTACACCATAAACTCTAACTGCAAGCTCTGGTTTTAAAGGTGCAGGCAGAAAAGGTGCAGCGATTACTACAGTATCGCCATCGTTAACTCTTATAATTTTTGCATCATAGGTAACACCTTGTGGAGTTTTCTGAGCCCAGGCCAGCATGGGTAGCATAGCCAATGCGATTAATAACTTCTTCATATATTTCCTTTAATAAATTTCTCTCCACTGGATGGCACAGGCCACATCGGCAGTCAATTGATTTCCGGCAAATATTGTACTTACCAGTACAACATAGACTTCCGAATTTGTGCTGTCTATATTTTGACAAATAACATTTTTCTTTGCGGCAGTTAAACTACCTGAAGCTACAGGACTTAGACTGTTTTGACTAGAGCCTGCTGGAACATAACCTGAAGCAAAGCGATCAACATTTGCCGCAGTAAATCCTGTAGCATTTATACAGTATTCAACTCCACTATTGTCATCTGCTGAAGTCCATATCAAACCACCTACATCTGTGGTGCTTAGACTACTAGCATTAGGTAGTTTACAAACTTCGTAGACAATGGGCTCTGTTTTGGCAAATAGGCTTAGGCTTAGTGGTCGGACACTTAACCTGTTTGGATAGCCTTGAAAACTATTTTTAAGTCTAATAGCCACTAATGGAAACCTAGTTCGACCTGGAGTAGGAGTAGCACGCTCAGTGGTAAAGATACTCCAGTCTATTCCCGATTCTACGTAGCCACCTTCACTCATCACAGACGCACAGACTTGATCCATCGCACCGCCTGGTGTAGTACCTGTGTTTCGTATCTCACAGCGTACAGGCAAGTTTGGATTAGCAATATAGACTATGGGCAATACATTGCTGTGATAGTATTCGTGTGCTGTGACCAACTCACCGTTATGAACAAATCCGCAACGAACACGACCAACACCTAACCATTGAAAGTCAATAAAACATAGTTGTGTTTTGGTAACATCTAGGTTAAATCCACTAGGGCCTGTGCCATCGCAGGGATCTACGTTCCACTCACTCTGTGGCACTCGGCGTTTGTAGGTATAAGGACTACCATTAACTGTGGTAACATAGTTGCTTTCGTCTGGGCTTCCGCTGGTATAACTTCTTATGACCCAGTTTAGAGTTTGTGTTGTAGTGCTGACAGTAGTGCCGTCTGCGGTATTGCTGCCTACCTGTTCAAAGTAAATGCCATCGCGATCATCGAAGTAGCCTGTGCGTTTTGTGACGTTACGATGTGGTGCTCTGTAATGGAAACTACTGTAGATCAGTTGGCTCTTGCCTGGCTGGTAATGATGATAGAACTTGGTTTGGTGTATGGCGTATGAAGCAGGGTTACTGCTGGTAGCCAGTATGGCCATGGCTTGATTAAGATCAAAAGTTATCGTTCCCCCGTTTCCAGTAGCATCAATAAAATTTGGGTCTAGAGCATATAGGTGTTTGTAGTCGCCTAGAGTAAAAAGTTCACTAACACGGGCTCGACCAAAAGCATCTGGATTGGTGCCTGCTACACTTACTTCTCCGTTGATGGTAGCATTAACTGATCCTGTAACATGTATCGGATTTCCACTAGCATTGGCTTGTAAATTTTTACTAATAGGTATAGGATTGTTTAAGTCGTTCTTAATCTCTACTTCGTTAGAAACGATGACTTCACCAATCTCAATATTAGCACCAACGTCTACACGAATAGCAGGCTTACCGTCTGGCCTGTACTCCATAGCCTTATGTAGATTTAAAAGGTTAGGTTCGTCTGGGTGGACGTAGTTTGTTGAGTTATCGTTTCTTACGCCCATTTTATGTGGTCCAGGGCCGGCCTACAGATAAAGTTGTTGCTCCATCATCTGGTTCAATATTATTACCATTATATGGATTAGGCAGCAAATTAATATCTAACACATTATAGGTTCTGTAGAAAGTTGCAGTAGTATCACCTGCAGCCTGTCTACGTAGTTCTGCTAATTGTAACTTATATTCTTGACGTTCTTGTTTTGTCCATACTGCAGAATCGCTAATGTTATTACTTACATTTATATGGCTACCAGATACCAGTCCTGCGGCACTAATAACGGTAGCGTCAGCTAGCCTAGTACCATTAAAATATAAATCCATTATGGCTGTAGGTGTTCCCTCGGCGGCATTAACCGCAGTCTTTATTCCTGCTACAGTTAACCCATTATCTATAGTAATGCTTAGATTTGTAGCAGAATTTAGAAAGCTTTGTACTGAAATTGTAATGTTGGCCATCAGTTTCTCCCATAAATTCTTAGACTATCTCCTCTAAGATCATCTACGTTTTTAGGGCCATTTACGCCGCCGCCAGCATCTGTAGTTACTGCGGAAACATTAGCATACTGAGGCTTAGGACGATTGACCACCGGATCCATATCATCCTCGACTGGTATTAGATCTTTTACCTGCTCAAATCTATTGGGCTCGCTAGGATCGGCTTTTTTCCAATAATTTTTTGCATTAATATCTATGATAAATTCAAAGGCACGCATCTAGTATTTAGTTATAGCTGGGCTAGATACTTTTTGTACATTTTAGCTAGTTGTGGAAAGGTCTGACAAAAATCAGTGCCTTTCCGTTCATCATACTGTTCAAAATACCTAGCTAGATTTTGCCTATCGCGTTCTATTTTATCCTCAGATATCATTGATCTTTCACGCATTATACTAAGGTTACGTTCAGCCTTTTCTATCTCAAAATCATAAAAGCCTTCAAAGTTGTCTACATCACGATTATGCTTCATAAAATCTATGGCCTGTTCCATGTAGCTGTCAAACTCCTCAGGTAATATGTGAACTGCCTGCCAATCTGGATACCTTAATAATGGTATGTCAAACCAAATACGCTGTCTAGGGTGAATTTCGTAGTCAGGATGTTTATAGTACTGATCATGTATAGGAATCTTCTTTATACCCTGATTTGTTCTGCTGTATTTTTGCCTTAGGCCTAATATATATTCTAAAAACTGTTTGAAATTAGGTACGCTTAGAGCGTTAAATGTATTAATAAAAGTCAGTGTGGTATTGGCGGTTTCAGAAAGCAGAGTTTCTACATTTTTGTTCATTTTCTCAAAATCTAAACCAGACCGTATATATTCTGCCTGCGGGCCTACACTATCTAGACTTACAAACACAGCAAAGTTTTTTAGTGCCATGTTTACATACCAATTATTACCGCTACCCGGATTCCAACGTTCCTTATCTTCCCAAATTTGAATCTTTTCAAGCCGTTGTAACTTGCGAATAAAACGTTCCATTAATTCGTCTTTGGGCGGGCATAAATTTGTTGTCACGCTCACTTCTAACCAACTGTTAGGATGCTGCTGAATGTAGTCTAACACCTTGAAAGTATTAGCATCCATTAATGGTTCGCCGCCCGTGATTCTAAATACTTCTAATTTCTTGTATAATTTAGGCCACCACTCCCAAAATGCTGTAAGATAGGGATTTTCATCTTGCTTGACCTTTAACGGCATCATACCTTCTTTGGCCAAATATTCTGTGTCGTTATGTTTGGTCATCCTATTGTCTTTGTCTACAATAAGATAAGGCCCATGCTCTTTTATTTCTTCTTCCCAGGTAGTGCTAAGATGCGGGCTGCAATACATACATTTGAAATTACAGGCTTGATTAAAGTTTACTTCTACGTATCGAGGATCTATATTACCTGTATCTAAACTTGCAATAACATCTTTGCGAGCATTCTGAGCCCAATATTCACCACTACGATAAATTCTATCGCTACGAGCTCCCGTATCTTCAATACGCCAACAATAACTGCATCCTTGCGGTCTTTCGCCATGCAGCATCATCTTACGCTCTGCTTTCTTTTCATCTGTATTATGCAAAGCACTGGGATTTTTCTTTATAGCATCTAAATTTACCTTGTGCAAAGGCGGATGATAACAACTGTTATTCAGACCGTTGGTAAGATGTATGCTGACCTGTGCCCATTTTGCGTAGCACATTGTCGGGCTTATACGTTTAAGCTGAGCTTCGGCTTTATCGGCTGCGTTGTTATATTCACTCATAGAGGAATCTTAAACTGTAAAGGATGAAGGTAATGGTTTAAAAATTTAAAATCTAAACTTAATTTAAGATTTTTCTTTTTATGGCAGAACAAATGATAATTGTGTTCTACAGCATCTTCACAATTTCTCCTTACTTCTTCAAATTGGTCTGCACTTAATTCCGACAGACGCTTTATTTCTAAGGCAATTGCACTTAGACGTTTTTTGTCGTTTTCTATATGATCGTATGATTCGTCAATATAGGGACTGAACGTTTTAAAACCTAATTGTCTTAGGCCTTTTAGAAAGTAAGGTGTAGTGAATGCAATAAAGGGTCGCTTGCAGACCATGGCTTTATATGTTTTTTCTGTAGGAAAGGCAGGGCTCATTTCTTCCACGGTCATTAGATGTCTTTTACCTCTATCAAAGTCAAACGGGTCGTAGTGAGATTCTATTAATAGATGTATGTCGCCTTGAAAGATAGCTTGATATGTAAAGTCGCTATACTTGTCCATAACATTACCTAGATCGTAGGGAATACCTGCTATCCAGTTGCGTATGGTGTCGTTGATGGGGCCAAAATTGTGATCAATAAGATCCTGCTCAAATGTTGAGGTATCAAAATAACTGCCCTTACCTCCGTCACCATAGGGATCTAAATTATGAAACGAATATTTGAAATTTTTTAACAAGTCTAGTTCCGCCAATTTTGCAAATAAATGCAAACGCCACATTCTATGATTACGGCTTAATGAACTAAATCTATATTCTGCCTTAGCAGTGCTTGGGTTATCTAGAATCTTAACCTTATCTAACAGTAGGTTAAATCCATGTATCTTCATACCTGTGATACCGTATTTCTTTGCCGAGTCCTCAACAAAACTAACATTGTTCTCATCAAGCACTAACCAATAGATTCTAGTTGGATCTAACTCTAATAATTCTATACCGTTAACTACAAGTTCAACATCCTTATAATGTAAAAATTCATCTGGAAAATACACAAGAATTTTAGCTTCTGGATTATTTTTATACACTGCCCATTGTTCGTCATTTATAAAGTTTAAAAAACTTACCCCTCGCATGTGATAATCATGTTGGTCGTATAAAAATACAGGAGTAGTATCTTTACCATCCCAAAAATCAATGTGTCTAAAAATATTAGCTTGGAAAATCCTAGCGTATCTATTAGGTAGTTTACTCCATATCATCGTTCTATCCTGTTATCGAAAGCTGATCCTGTGCTTTCATCAATATAATATTGGCTGCGGTGTGGCGGATCATCTGATATGTGTGTTGAATTGCTTAGAAAGAAATACAACCTAAAATTACATCTATGTACATTATCAGGACAATTAATCCTAGAAGTTCCATGCCACCCTTGTTTATCGTAGGCAAAGAATACCATTCTATTAAATTTGTTTGGTATTGTTGTAACTATTTTACTTCTATCTTTATTATAAAAATTTAGTTCACCGCCGTAGCTATCCTGCCAATCTGGTGTCAAATATAATATAGCAGTCACAACTCTATGTAGTTTTAATCTATCATTCCAGTTGTAGTCTACATGAGGATTGAGAATATTGCCGTTGTAACTATTTGCATATCCACCGCCAACAATGTATGGATCGGCAATTAGTCCTTCCATACCAAGTGTGCGACTTATCCAAGACATGCCTTCATAGCTATGCATAATAGAAACATACTTACTAGCAACAGGTAGTTGAGGTAAGTCTGTGCATTCTTCCATGTAGCTACCGGCACGATCAAACTTTTTAACATTGGGTAGATTACAGCTCTCGGCATAGAGTGCGTGAGCAAGATCCTCAGGTAAGAAATTATCAATTATCAAATGCGGAAATGGTTTGGCATTTTGATATTCTCTACTATAACTTTCAAAGTTGTTATAGAAGGTGAAACTAGGAATAGTAAACATTATCTATAAGTTTTACTAATATATTCATGCAACTTCATTGCAAAATAGTCATGACCCTTAGCACTTGGATGGGCACAACTAGTAATCCATAAGTTAGGACTGCCTTTTCCTAGGTACTCAAAGAAGTGATTATTTCTTGTTAGGTCAAGATCCTCTTGGTGTAATATAAGGTCAACAAACGTGGGATACCCATCTGGGTAAAACATTTTGTGCCAGGGCCATAGGTCCATGTATTTGATCACACTGGTGTCAAACACCTTTTTAGGGGCCAACTTATCCTTTAGCTGATCCATATTACGCTGCACATTCATTAACAGCGACTTCTCAAAGTAATGTTTATTATAACGTTGGTCAAAGCCCGGTGTAATAATTAATTTAGCCTTGTGATTAGTACACCATTGAAGTAATTCTTGTACATGAGCAAGCTGTTCCAATACTTCAAATTTTTCACTGTATAAGGCTTCGGCATAACCAGTCCATAAATCTAGTCGAGGAGCTACCTTGCCCTGAGGACTAGGCCACATACAGATCCATTTGTTATGATCATTCCAAATATCATTAACAAAGTCAAAGCGTTCTGGGCCACTAGGACAATAGATAACAATAATTTCTTCTAGTTCTTCCCAGTCAATTTCTGGATAAAAATAAAGTTCTTTTATTGTTCCCCTGTTTCCATTGCCCCTTAATCCTAAGTTAATAGGAGTGTAAGACCCTTCAAAGTATTTTTTACATAATTTGTTTACAAAGGCGTTTTCATACTCCATAAAGGTAAAGTTTAGATTGCCGCCAGGTTCTTGATATAATGTATCATACTTGGCCAGCAGTTCTTTCTTTTGATCTTCGTTTAGGCGTAGCTGTAGAGGAATTCCTAATTCAATAAATTCCCAATTATAGTCAGTGTACAGTTCATCATTAACTGCACCCTGTCCTTGCACAAAGCTACATCCTAATGCAATTATGGCCTTCTTTGTTCTTTTAATACTTTCATTAATTGCAGGTATCTGTCTACGGTACATTCTTCATATCCTTCAGGTATTGATCAAGAATAAGCACTGCTTGAGGAGCACTTAATTTTGCACATTTTAACTTATTGTAATTGTGTTCCAGTATTTCTTCCATGCCCAAATACCAATCAAGGCGTTGATCTACTGGTATAGACTTTACTTTCCAAATAGCTTCAGTTATAGCACTTAGACGCTGCCAAGAACTTTTGCTATCGTAGGATTCATCTATGAATGGGTGAAAGGTTTTGTATCCCATTTCACGCAACACAGCAAGACTATGTTTGTTACCAAATACTATAAAAGGATGATAACATGCAATAGGCTTAAAAGTCTTTTCACTGATAAAGCAGGTTCTTTCACTGTCACCAAAGCTTGCTTCGCTGATAACACTCATATAACTATCTAGGCAAACCTTTTCGTTAAAAAATAACTGATACTTGCCACTGTCCTCGTGACCGAACTCTTCAACTTCTAAGGGGTTATAGGGCACGTTAGGAGGTAACATAGGTAGATAACGACTACAGGTTGCATAGTCTTTTGGATCCATCAGCTTACCTTCAAAGTATGTATTATTATAGTCTAACGGATTCATGCTGTTAATGCCGTGTTCAAGAAGACCATTGTTTACAATCTCTTTAAACATCCACATCCTATGAGCTCTAGGTCTTTTTTGTAATAAGTTATAGGCCTTAATACGCTCTGGCCACATTTTTTTATAAGTTACATGGTCATAGAAACTAGGTAATGTTTTAAGTCCCTTATTACGAGCAGCAAGACAAATCATAGCCTCAAATGTAGGATAAGGAATAGGCTTAATTCTAAAATAAGGATTTTTTTCTTTGCACCATTCCTCATAATCTTCTTCAACTCGCATGTTGCCAGTAAGAAATATAATCTGTCTAGGATTCACACTGTATTCATGACAGCTATTATGAAACCAATCCCATAGCCAATCAGTCTGATATCCTTCATGGCATTGATCAAGTAATAAAAATGCTTTACCTATCCTTAGGTCGTGCAGATATTTTTCATTAAGATGCCAAAATAGATTTTCTACGTTTGGTCTATCATTTCTATGCCCAATGTTAAACTGGTCAGGTCCACACCAATCATAGGGGTGATGATTAACACTAGTAGCTATAATATACTGATCAAAATCGTCAGGCTTTAAACTATGCTTAACCTGCGACAAATCATAGTTGTCAAAGTTTTCAAAAGTTCTAGCGTGTCGTATAAGCATAGAACTAAATGGGCTTGTGCTGAATCGTTTAATTGTAGAATAGTTTACGTCAGTACACTTGACCATGTTCTCTCCGTGATCTTCGTCACGGAATCTATAGCGTTCAAATACAAAATTCATGCTCTAGTCCATTTTGTAGGATCTTGGCCTTGTACGGCACTCCTACGTTTAATAAGATCAAGAACTTCTTGATCTGTTTTTTGTTCTTCTGTTGGTGCAAAAAGAGCTCTGCCTCTTGAATCAACATCTTCCGGTGGATCTATCAAATAATAGATAGCTAGACTTTTTCTACATTGATCTTCTGGGCAGGTAATTGCTGTATGAATCCCGTGCCAGTTGTATCCAGTTGTATCAAAAAGTATAGCTCTATTAAATTTAGGCAATACACTATGAGCTAGTTCACCTGGTAGGTTATCTGCACCGTTAGCAAAAAGGCCTAGATGACCTCCCCAAGAGTCTTGCCAATTGGGGTTTACATAGATTAAAAGATTATATTTTCTTTGCAACCCCAATTTTGGATGAATACTATAATCTAAGTGCGGATTAAGTTTTCCGCCTTGCGGGTGTATGTGCCAACCGCCACCGTGTAGACCATTATCTGCATATAGTGGTTCGCTACCTATAAATTCAGTTAGGCAGTCAGTAAACTCAGGGCTATTAAGATAATGAAAAACACAGTAGGTATGGAAAGGAAAACGATCCCATATGTTGCAGGTTTTTTTGAGTTCGATTGCATTTTCATATTGTCCATTGAATACTGAGCTAGACCAGTTTGGAAAATCTTGTGCTAATTGATCAGCTGCCCAGTCTTCGAAAAAGTTGTCTATTACAGCGTGTGGAAATGGATAAGCCGTGTTAAAGTTTGCTAAAGCATCCTTTAGATTTTGTAGATTTATAAAAGATTTAGCCATCTGTCGTTTCGCAAAGTCCAATTAACTACAGCCTCTAATCTGTCTTTTACAGGATTAGGTGTCCATCCGAGCTCTTTCATTTTGGTTCCGTCCAGTGCATATCTTAAATCGTGCCCTGGCCTCGAACTATGAAAATCTACAAGTTCATAATTAAGTGGTTTACCCTGTACATCTGCAATGAATTGAGCAAGTTCTAGGTTATTTAATTCTGTAGCTCCCACAATGTTAAATTTTTGGCACTTAGCACCGCCATAGTCTGCAGGTAACTTAGATAAATCTACATTGTATAAAAACATTAAAGCATCTGCCACATCTCTGGCATGAATATAATGACGTGATCCGGCCAATGTTCTCTCAGGATTACTATGAACAGTTATCTTTTGATTATCTCTCACTCGTTTTATACATAGCGGTATGTATTTTTCAGGATGCTGTCTTTCTCCAAATACATTCATAGTGTGTGTAATAATGCAGGGTATCTTATAGGTATTTTCATAGGCAACTACCATTTCTTCTGCTGCGGCTTTTGATGCACTATAGGGGTTGGTAGAATTATACCTATCATTTTCTTTATAGGAAACACCAATCGGAGCAGGTCCAAAAATTTCATCTGTGCTAAAATATGCAAATAAATCTAAGCTGTCAAGATTACGAGCATAATCTAGCAAATTAACAGTGCCTACAACATTGTCCATTACAAATTCCATAGGATAAGAAATAGACCTGTCTACATGGCTACCGGCGGCAAGATGTGCTATTAGATCAACTTTACCTATCATTGATCTTATCTGCGGATTTAATTCTGCTTTTAAATCGTGATGTATGATCCTAACTCGTTTACGTTCCTTAGCCGGATAACTCATTACAACTTCATTTAATCTATTAAGGTTACCGCTATAATCTAATCTATCTAAACTTATGATTCGGTAATCAGTTTCTGATAACAGCTTGTCAATTAAATGGTGGGCAATAAAGCCGGCACCGCCTGTTATCAATATAGTCTTACTCATATTAAACCTTTTGCTTGAAATATTTTGTAAAATTCTTCTGCCATTAATTGATGACCTTTAGCACTTGGATGCCCACACGGTAACACAAACTTATTAGGGCTAATTGGCTGTAAATCCGTAAGGTCAATTTCTTGTCTACGAAACTCTGCAGGTTCCTGTTTAAGGCATAACTCATAAAAATTTGTACAGCCCTGTGGGGTTACAAATTTTGTCCAGTCAATCTTATTAACACGCTGCTCTGCATCTGCTGAAATAATTTGATGTTCTTTTAGCCTAGCGTGATCTTTATCTCTATCTATTCTTGTTTGTATTGTTTTGTAAAAATGCTTCTTGTTATAAATCTTATTAAAGGCTGGAAAAACTATTAGCTCGGCATTATTAACTTTACACCATTGTTGCAGAATTTGAAATTCAATTAGAGTTTTTTCAATTTCATATCTATCAGAATGAATTAAGTCTAGGTAAGCACCGCAAAACTGTCTAGCCACAGACCCCTGTGAAAAACTAATAACATTTGGTCCTGGCCAAAAAGTTTTTGTGTCGCCACCTACTGCTTGTCTATGTTCTGCAATGTCTTCTAAAAATTCTAACCTAGCCATACTGGTAGGCATAAAAATTACAACTATCTTTTCTGCAATTGAATAATCAATGTCATAAAGAAATAATCTTGCAATTGGACCATAATTGCCGCCGGCCTGACGTCCAAAATTTACAAAGGTGTAGGAATTGTTTAAGTACCTCTGAGCAAGAACATTACCATAACAGTTGTCATGCTCCATATTAATCCAAGATAGTTTACCATCTGGCCTGGTACCTAGGTTTTCATAGGTATCTAAAAATTCCTTCTTGGTAGCATTATCTAATAGATTTAGATCTACTTCTCCGTTGCTGTATACAACAGGATATCTATCTAATATATCTTGGTCTACAGCACCTACACCTGTGGTGTAACTACAACCTAGAGTAATTAATAACTTTCTAGTCTGTTGTAGACTGTCGTTGATATAAGGGATATTAAGAGTCTTGTGAACTTTGTTTTTCATCACTCAACTGTTTACATAGGTTCCAGAAGTTTTCCATTTCTGGGAATGTTTCGATAAAGTTAACACCGCGTCTTTTATCATATTGTGTAAACCATCTATAAAAATCTATACGGCCTTCTTTAAGCTTTTCTTCTGGATAATGTTCGTTAGCATAATAATCGCGAACACGTCTGAAGCGTTCGTATTCAAGATCACTAAATTTTGTTACATCGCCTTCAATTCTATTATCATCTATAAACTTTAATATCTTGTCAAAATAAGGTAGAAACTCTTCTTTTGGCAAAAGATGCATGTCATATTGTAAAGGTTCTTTTAGATAAGGTGTATCAAATCTAACTTTGCGATATAAACGATCAAGCATGACATTTGTTTTTTGTATTGTAATAACATCATTATATTTTACACGCCATTCTAGAATTTTTTCTAAGAAACCAATAAAAGATGTTACACTTAATATATTGAATGTACACATAATTGATATTTCGCTACGTGTATTCATAATAAATGTATCTAGATTCTTTTCCCATAGATCTAGTTTTAAACCTGTACGCATATACTCTGCTCGTGGTCCCCAACTATCCATGCTAGAAAACAACTTAAAACTTTTAATTTTTTTATGCTTTATTAGATCATTAACGTTATCAGTTAATTTTTCTACTAGAGAAGTTTTAACACCCAGATTACTGTTTACATTTAATTCTAATTGCGGTTTAGGATCTTGTCGTAGATTATCAAACAGCCTCCAGGTACTGCGGTGCATTAAAGGTTCACCACCTGTAACTCTTAATATGTTTAGATCCTTACTCATACTTGGCCACCATTCCCACCAAGCTTGTACATAAGGATTAACATCTTCTTCATACATGGTGGCAATATCTTTCATCTCAAATCCATGATTTAAGATATCTTTATAACCACCATGCTGTTTGATTTCGCTGTGATAACTAGAACTACTTGTAGGATGACAATAACCGCATTTAAAATTACACTCATTACTAAATGCAACTTCGATATATTCCGGATTTATATGCTGATCCCATTTAGCAGCATCTATTGCCTTGAAGCGTTCAGGAGTATAAATTGAATAGGTTTTGATCATACGATCGCTGATATAATCGCTGCCTAGCTTTTCAACATTCCAACAATACTTACAGCCGTCTGGACGCTCACCTATAAGCATTTCGGCACGTTCCTTTTTCTTCTGTAAGGTATTATGCAGAGCACTGGGATCTGTGCTTATTTCGTCTAGTCCTATTTGATGAGGTGGTGGATGGTAACAGCTATTAGTCTGCCCAAGATGCAGATATATCGAAGTATGATACCATTTAGCTAAACAAAATGTAGGACTTAATTCATTTGTGATACGCATAACTTTGCGTATCTGATTTGTTTCTTGACTCAACTCAAACCTTTTTTGTTAATTTCTCGCTTATCCATTTGTACGTTTCACGAAGTCCGTATTCTAATTTCTCTTCTGGTACCCAAGCCAATTGTTGATATATTAACTTATTATCGCTGTTTCTACCGTTAACACCCTGTGGCCCCGGAACATTGATTATTTCAACCTTCTTACCTGCTATTGCACTAACAAGATTTACTAAATCATTGATACTAATTTTATTTGTGCTGCCCAAATTTAATGGATAACCGTAATCTCCTTGCATAATTCTATGTATGCCTTCTATGCATTGGTCAATATATAAAAAACTGCGTGTTTGATTACCGGGCCCCCAGACTTCTACAGTGCCGTTACTTTCAAAAACTTTCCTACAAATAGCTGCAGGGGCTTTCTCTCTACCATTATTGAAGGCCCCTAATGGACCAAATACATTATGCAGGCGTGCAATACGTACCCTGAAATTATAGTTTCTTGCGTATGAAAGGTAAAGTCTTTCACTGAATAATTTTTCCCATCCATACTCGCTGTCTGGATCTGCTGGATAGGCACTGGCTTCTTCACATAGCGGGTTATCTGGATCTAATTGGTTGCGTTCTGGATATACACAAGCACTGCTTGTATAAAATACTTTTTTGACTCCACGTTCACGCATAACCTCGCAGATGTTAAGATTTATTTGAGAACTATTGTGCATTATATCTGCATCATGATTACCTGTAAAAATATAACCAGCACCACCCATGTCTGCCGCCAATTGATAAACTTCATCTATGCCATAGGTAAACAACATTTCTACATTCTTTTTGGATCTGAGATCTATTTGATAAAATTTGTCTGCCTCGCTGGAGCTATGTTCTGGATATTTTAAGTCTGCCCCAATTACAAAATAACCTTTAGCTTTAAGACTCCGTACTAGATGTGTACCAATGAATCCGCCTGCACCGCATACCAAAGCTTTCAACATAAATCCCTCCAACTCTAGTGGTTTATAAATAAACTGCTTAGATTATTATTTATAAGGACAAAGATGAACACTGGTGTGATAGGTTTAGGCAAGCTAGGTATCCCTATGTTAGCTGCTCATGTGGCCAAGGGGCTGAATGTTAAAGGATTTGATGCCAACTCTGAGACTGTTGCTAAACTTAGAAATAAAGAACTAACTATTAAGGAACCGGGTATCAAAGCAATAATGGATGCGGATACAATGTGGTCCGATCGGTTTTGTAATGATATTAAAGATTTATATAATCATGCAAATGTTATCTTTATCGTTGTACCAACCTTAAGTCTTAGTGATTCATCATTTGATTGTTCAATCGTTACAAACATCCTTAGAGAAATTATTGACCTTAACCAAGATGGTAAGGGACTAGACGTTGTTATTTCAAGCACAATTAATCCTGGAGACTGCGAATGCCTTCTAGAACTTACAGCCAACACTAAAATTAATCTATTATACAGTCCGGAGTTTATTGCCCTAGGCAACGTGCTTGAGGATATGCTTAATCCTGATATAAGACTTATTGGTTCAGATAATCCTTATGCTGCTGATAGATTGCAATGGATATTTGAAAAAATTCATAATAACAATCCCGTATTCCATCATCTGTCCCATGTTGAGGCAGAAATTGTTAAAATTTCTATAAACAGTATGTTGACCCTAAAGATAAGTTTTGCAAATACCATAGGGGCAATGGTTCATACATTTACATACGGTGATATGGACAAAGTTAAACGCACCTTAAAAGCCATCGGTGATGATTCTAGAATTAACAATGCCTATTTGAAATTTGGTAATGGCTTCAGTGGGCCATGTTTTCCTAGAGATAACAAATGCCTATCTTACCATTTAAGACGTAAAGGATTGTCTAGTCACTTGCCTACAGCAGGGGATAATGTAAACACTTTTATTTTAGAATACTGGACACGGCATATTTCACAAAAAATTAGCAACATTAAGAATATTGTTTTTGTGGGTCTTTCCTATAAACAAAATAGTGATTACGTAGAAGAGAGCTTTATTGTATCACTTTATCACAAAATAAAAAGCCTCGATAAAGAATATTTCTTTATAGACAACCTTGTTGAATCGTACCCTAATATTACAAAAGTTACTGATCTCGAATTTACCAAAGAGAATACACTTTTCTTAATCAATCATGGCGACGAAGTTGTAATCAATACTATTAGAAAAACCTATAATTTTATTGATCTTTGGTAACTAGCTTTTTATCAAATAGACGTGTTGCGATAATTGGACGTAGGCCATCGAGGCCAGGGTGTGTATAATCTGGTAGTTTAACACCGCCTAATTGCTTAGTTAATAAACTTATAACACTTTGGTCATGCCTGTGTTCTTGGAAATTATCATAGTTAGGATGATAAGAGCTGTCATCATTTATTAGATGTGGGATGGAACAAATTTTTTCAAACTTATCTAAAAACATTGTTGTCCAAGAACATTTTTTAACAAAAAATATTCCACCTATGGTTTGATCTGTGTCAGTAAATTCTGGTCTGTCGACATCTAAAAATTTGAACAGGTCGCGTTTAGTCCAATGTCTATCTAAATTACCTAATCTAAAACCTACAAAGTCTGTAGACTTAAAGTTGTCAATGTAAGAGTAAAATTCATCTCTGTGTTGGCTGTAAAGGCTACATCCTGCATCAACATATAATAAAATGTCTCCATCGTTTATGTAATCAAGACTCTTCTTAACAATAGTGGGTTTCCACCACCAGTATCCTGCACCTCGACCCGTTAAAGACCTATTATAATCTTTGAGGTCATTTTCTCCATAGACGAAAATTTTATCAAACCAACCAGTATCTAATGCCTGCTGTGCTAGTCGCCACTTTGTTTTTTCATATATAAAATTGCCGAATGTACATAAATGCACTTTCATGACGATTCCTTTAGATTTGCTACTGCATTCACCAATACATCTAATATGTTTTTTTCAGGCACATAAATGTCTTCAACATAATATTTTTCACGAACTTCTCGTTTTAGATTCATTTTATTATGCACACAGATCTCATTCATTTCTAATCTAAGTTGCATTAACGTCTGAATATCTAGACCGGCTAGTTTTTTCAAATTAGCAATGATAATTGATATACGTTGTTTTAGATCTGATATGTTATCGTAGCTTTCATCTAACCATTTGTCAAAAGTTCTATATCCCCTCGATTTTAATTCAGCAAGAGATCCCGGAGACCCCAAAATCATAAAAGGATGCCCCACCATAATTGGTTTCCATATTTTTTCGGAGAAAAATAAAGATTCATTAAAGTGTAAAGTTTCTGTTACCAAACTTATAAAGGTTTTCTCGTAACAATCTAAACTTATATTCATAGCAAGATTTTGTTTAATATCCTGGTCAATGTGTTGAGTATGATTAACTTCAATAAATTTTTGAGCGTTTAATAAATCAGGATCAAACTGACTAATCTCGCCGAGCACACTACCGCTGGCGGCCCAACTATTCATACCTAAATGTAATAGATTTTCCTTGTAAAGATAGGCTAGCAATATCTTCCTATGAAATCTAAATGCTCTATTAAAATTAAGGTATAGCGACTTTTCAAGCTGCGGTTTAAAAGTTAAAGGATTGTCATCATATACAAGCGGGTCGTTCCATATTTCCTGGCAACATATTGGTACTGCTTGAAATGATAATGATTCGCAATGCTGTTGACATTTTTGATTGGCTGTAAGGTATAAAACATTATTTTTAGGTAAATTAAATTCTTTAACCCAACTATCTAATATTGTAAAGTCGTCTGGATGATGCGGAATACCCGAGGTACCTTCAAACGGCATGGACAATACTATAAGACATTTGTTGTTTCTACAGTCATCAATTACTTTATTGTCTAATACTCTGAATCCAACTTCCTTGTTTTCCTTAAAAAAATAAACATTTTCCAGATATATGTAATATATGTAATGCTCATTATCGAGGATCTGATTATATTCTTTATAGGTACCAAGCAGGTTGCCCCTTGATCTAAAACGATGATGTGGTATAGAGTTATTTCTAACAGACTGGTACCAATCATTAGAATTAATAGTCAAGGGTTGTGATAGTTTTCCTAGCTCTTTCACATAATAACTACGGCTCGTACCATTAATATATGATGTACCAGTTAACGAATCGTGTGGTTCAATAGCAAATACTAATTTTGTATACTGTTCTAGGTTTTCATTAATTGCTATTTTATTTCGAAGTTTGTTAAGAAATGACATTAATTGATGCTTTCATAAAACTCAACTAGGCCAGGAAAAGTTTCTTTAAAATTAGTACCTCTGCGTCTATCGTGTTCATCGACAAATAACTTGAAATCTCTTCTAGGCTGCATGTCATGAGGAATGTCAGGGTTGGCCTGCACAAAGTTATAAACACGCTTTAATTTTTCTATTTCAAATTCGAAAAATCCGTAACCACTAGATCCGGGCCATTTTGTATTTTCCATATTTCTATACATAAATGTTAATTGGTCATATATGTGCTTTTGGAAATGTGGGGGAAGTATGAACACACTTTGATGAGCAGGCTGTCTAAGGTATGGTATATCCACTAACAGTCTACACACATGCTTGGCTTCATCTTTGTAAACTCGATGTTTAAGTTCAACCATGTCTTTAAGAAAATCTGTATAGGAAGTAATACTTAGAGCATTATATGTGCTCATAACTGTAAACTCTATTCCTAAATCTAATGCTTCAGTAAAGTTTTTGAGCCACTGTTCATAGTTCATACCAAACCGTATATATTCAGCTTGGCGGCCGTGAGCCTCTGCACTAGTAAAGACTTTAAAACTACGAACTTTTCTTTCTTTAATTATGATTTCTATCTTTTCTAAAAACTTTTTCCATAAAGCATTTGTAGGATTAAGATTACTGTTAATACTGAAATTTAAACCTGGGTTAGGGTTAGCAATAATGTAGTCAAGTACAAGAAAAGTGTTTTTGTTTAGCAAGGGTTCGCCGCCGGTAATACGAAAGTGAGCAAGTTTGTCATAAATTGTAGGAAACCATTCCCAAAATGCGTCTACATAGGGGTTGTCTTGATTATTTGGGATGGGCATGAGTTTGTCACGCTGTAACCATTCTATGTTATTATAAGAACCAGATGTTGGGTAGGAACCGTATCTTTCTATTTCTTCCATCCATTGACTACTATACTGCGGAGCACAGTAGCTGCATTTGAAATTACAGACATTGCCAAAACTAACTTCAAGATAACTTGGATCAACATTTTGATCCCACGGTTGCTGTTTAATTTTATCTATGTGTCTATAGGCCCAGGTCATTTCTGCACTTTTTATAATTCTATCACTATGTGCAGTGGTTGAGCTATCTTCTACCTTCCAACAATAGCTACATTCTGGAGGACGCTGACCTTCGAGCATCATCTTACGCTGTTGCTTCTTGAAATTGGTGTTATGTAAAGCTGAAATATCTACAGCAATTTCTTCTAATGGAATATGATGAGGTGCAGGATGATGGCAACTATGAGTATGGCCGTTTTGTAAATGTAGAGTCACCTGCTGCCATTTAGCCGCACAGAAACTAGGACTGATTTCGTCTAGTTTCTTTTTTGTATTATCTAAATGAACATGATAAGGCGTATCGGGTACGTCCTGTATAAGTTCATCTTCTGTTTTCTGCGGAGGAAGTGTCTTTTCTTTTAGTTTGGCCAAATAACTCATCAGTTATTTATTGGCCATGCCCCAGCTACCTTGGCTTTTACGACAGGCTTGATCAAATCCATTAGAACACTGCTGGAATGGACAGACCACAGCTTGATCTGGAAAAACAAAATTCTTATCAAATATATTTCCCACAGTGCCGTCTACTCTACACCAACCTTTATGCACACTCCCATGAGGTTCAATAATAAGTTGTTCGAGTCCTGCACTGCAATAATGTCCATAATAGTTATTAAGACTTAATTGTTTTCGTACTTCTGGTTGTTGATGCATGACTTCTACAGGAGCATTTCTATCAATGCCTCTAGTTAACCAAAATGCATCCCATTGTTCATCTGTATAATCAAGATAACGATTATTACCTCGTGTATAATTGGCATACAACATTTGTAGGCCTACATCTGTGTGAACCATTTTAAGCCGTCTAAAAGTTTCCATGTCAGCTTTCCATGTCTCGGGCATAATTGGTATCTTGATGCTAAGTCCTATTTGGTTTTCAACAAGAAGAACAATAAGACTTTCTACCTTATCTACATTATTACCATGTACAGTTAATTCAATCTTTCCAATATTAGGCAGCATGGCTTGCCATTGGTGATTTTCTAACATAGTGCCGTTAGTATGTAGCACAACCTTTTGGCCAGCCTGTAACTCTGTATCAGTAATCCACTCTACCAAGGGTTGATACAAAGTAGGCTCTCCTCCCTGAAATTCTATGCTAAGTTCAGGAAAATGATCGGCAATGCGATCTAGAGCCAATTTAAAATCTAAGGATTTGGGTAAGGGAGTAGAGCCTGCGTGTAGATTCACAGGACAGTAGACACACTGTAAATTACAGTGATTGCCTACCATCCATTGTATTCTAGTTAGAGCCAAGGTAGTCCAACCAGCCCTTATGCTTGACATGATAGGGCAGATGTTTACGTTTGGCAACTAGCTCCCAGTAATCTGGCCTATAGGGCGGTCTAATTGGCTTACGACCAAGTGAATCACTTTTCTCTTGATTACAAGGGCCGCAGGCACAGACTACATTGGTCCAATTAGTTTTGCCACCCTTACTGATAGGTAAGATGTGATCTAATGTAGCAAACTTCTTAGCCAAAGGCTTACGACAGTATTGGCATACAAATTCGTCGCGAAGAAATACATTAGATTTTGAAAACCTAACTGAAGTTTTGACCCGCATGTATTCTTTTAACATAACCACTGCGGGTACTTTGGTTTCCCAACTAGCACTGCGTACGATCCAATCGTCGTACCAATCTAACACAGTAACTTTGTCTAGCCATAGATATTTTACAGCTTCTTGCCACTGAATGGTGCTTAGGGGTAAGAGGCTCAGGGGTTGAGCATCTGCATTGAGAACTAGAGTGTCTGCCATAATTCACCTATTATACTAAAATTAGAAATATTGGTCAATAGTATAAGCGGCGGCAGCATCCAAAGTTGATTGCCAAATGTCTTTGCTTTCTGTCTCCCAAACAAGTTCTAATTTTGCGGGCATGGTTACCCAACTATGTGACCTATTCCAAGGATGCTTTCCTGCTATTTCGCCCTCTAGCTGTCCTTTACCCCAACTGCTTAGACCCTTGAACATTCTATAGAAGTGAGGTCTATCTCCAGCTATTAATCTTCCTATCATTTCTGGATCGCTAGTTAGGCATAGGTCTTCGCCTACGCACTGAGTATTCTTAGTTTGCCATTCGGAACTATGCAACATCAGTACTATGTTTTGATTTATTGGCCCGCCCACAAAGATAGGAATGTCATCTTTGACCTGATGCTGATTACTCAACATCTGACTAAGATAACTATCATCTGGTTTATTGATGCAGACTCCTAGAGCACCTTGTCTAGAATGATCATATATAAGGATTACTGTTTTTTCGAACCAAGTATTTTGGCACTGTGGCGGGCTAGCTAATAACCAACCTTTAAGATTGTGATCCACATTAACTCCAATCGGGTAATGGGCCTCCATACTTACGGCCTTTGATCTTTTTGCCGCCGACTGTAATTCTACTATCTGGGCTTTTGCCAAGTTTATGAGACTTTTTACCGTCGCGTGGTCGTAGACCCTGCGATTTACAGCTGGATAAATTACTGGCTCCTAGCTCTGAATCAGTTTTGCGGCTGACACAGAGCTTGCGAGAAGCCTTTTCGCTGATGAATTCATAAAATCTCATAACCTTATTTATAAAATTCGTTTAGCAGTTGTTCTGCCCATTTGACTTGGCTTTGCTCGCCGGGATGTTGCAGATCTCTAGCTAGATCTACAGCACTACAGGTTATAACATTGCCTGTAAACTTATGCTCTTGAGGTTCGAGGCTGGTGTCAAAATGCCAATTTGCCACTTCTACTGTATCTAACCATTGGCTTACACAGTGCTGTGTCATTACCTTCAAAGCTTGCCAATAGTGTAGGTCTGTACCTGCAACTAACAGAGTCTGTATTTCAGGATGAGCATCCATAAGGTCTTTACGCCAGGGCCCTACCGTTTCTATGCGTCTTACAGTAGCACTAGGCCCTAACTGTTGCGGCCACAGAGTATATCTTGGACTGTATGTCCATTGAACTATAACTAATTTAGGACGTTGAGCTACAACTTTGAACCATTGATTAATTTGGTAATGTATTGCATCATTGGCTATTCCGCCAAGGCCAAGGCAATAACACTGTAGGCCTAGCTCTTTGGCGACTAACTCACCATATCTTTTATTACTAGGAATGCCTTCGCCTTCTGAATGACTACAACCTACAACAAGCACATAACCTTTATCTTTAAGTTCATCTATTTCCAAATCTGTTCTATGCCCGAGGCTATTAAAGTTATAGGTAAATGGTGGTGGGTCTATCTGCCTATAATCTGGTAACATCCTAGAATCGTTGGCATTGGCTACCCAATTTGCAAATGTATCAGGTTTGCTCCATTGATATGTCTGCTGCCCAGGTGCTATGTGTCTAGCTAACAAACCAGTGTAAGTCATTACCTTTCTGGCACTTACCTCAGAATGGCCGGGCAACAAGTTCATAGATTGTACTTACGCTCGATTTCTTGGCAAGCACTTTGTAGCTTTTCTAAATGTTGTTCTAACCAAGGTGCTTGGCGTCTAATAAAAAATTGCTGATACTCTAAGAATCTCAAGTAGTTATAATAATGAATAGGATCCTGTTCAACGCCAAACATAGTTTCTAATTTTTCCATTATCTCAAGAGGTTTAAACATTAGATCTTGATGAGCTACATCCCAACAACGATCTAGATGTGGATGATTGTTGTCTGGTTTGTAACGCAGCTTCTTCCATGGCTTACTAACAGTGGCATGAGCTTGATGGCGTAATAAGAGTTCTGTAGATTCTGCTGACAGATCTTCCAAATTTTCTATGTCTTCTGAAATCACTTTTTTGAAACGTAACAACTTATAGGTATCCCATGCCATACTCATATGTTGACTTTGTATGCTGTTTTTTACAAGCACTCTATAATATAAATTAGTATAGATCCAAAGAACATCTTCATCATTGGTATCAACACGGATGTGTAGATAATCGTCTGTATGTTGACTTAGGCTTTCAAAATTAGGATTATCTACGGCAGTTATAACTATGGGTTGATCTGAATTAAACGGTATAGCACTATAATCCCATGGCTTACCACTACTATAGCTGGGCATAACTTCTTCTCTATATCTGATATAATAATTGGCACTATTACCGTCAGAGCTAATTTCAAATATCTCCTCGTCATTCCTTAACATTGCAACGATCATACTGGCTAAAAATGATCCTGGTGCTCCATTTGGTTGACTTATAAAAATTGGTTTATGCTTTATCATTTATATTTCCCTGTACCATGTACAGCTCCACAAGACCGGCCTTTATCTGGTCGCAGTTAGGTCTCAACCATTCTGCTTTACCTTCAATAAACTTGATTTGGGCCTCTAGGTAATTAATATAGTTAGTTATGCTAGTTTTACTTGGAGGTCCAATTAATTCTGATAATTGACTTAGCACTAATTTCGGATTAGTCATAATATCTCTAAATTTTATAAGATGAATATTTTTTTGATCGTGTCCGTTTAACACATTCCAATTAAACTTCCATCCGGGTCCAAAATTTCCTAAGTTTCGGTAATAGCGTCTAGTATATTCTGCTAAAACTATGCCTAGATCATGTAATGGTATATCAGCCAGTGTTTCTGCTTGCCTAGTTTCTACCTTGCCCACAAATGCTAATTTTTTATATACGGTCCAGATATCTAAACTATGTTGTTTGTTTATATCAAAATCAATTTCTGCTTTGAAAAAGTGGTTAGTTAACATCCAATGAAGATCATCTTCCGTATCAAAGTCTATGGCAACAATTTTTGTAGTCTTAAAAAAGTTTTCTACATGATAATATGGCATTATATTTTGGCAATAGATCACAACTGGATTCATAGGCACTGACTGTAAAGCTTCATAATTGCCTAACACTACACTAAAGTTTTCAGGAATGTAGGTACGCAGGTAATTGATCTTATATGGATGGCAATTAGCAATGTTATCAAATTTGAAAATATAATTGTCATCTAAGATAGAACTAACTATCATGCTTAGAATGAAACTTCCACCACTGCCTGCGGGGTAACTGACACAAATTAGAGATTTGTTATTCATACGCATTTTCTGTTACACCACTGTATAGCTCTATG
>JACCDO012025935.1_pt1 | contig 32522 bp, 31 predicted proteins | sample 7446101 | NCBI WGS metagenome assembly JACCDO01 (sample SAMN15323440, study PRJNA562643) | freshwater metagenome | isolation source: river surface water | place: USA:Blue River Watershed | collected 2017-08-16 | reverse complement strand
GGGGATTTGAACATTAGCGCTTGAAAATGATTTATCAGATAAGGTAATGTTGAGGAAGGCGTTGAATTCGTCATCTGAGAATTCGTACTTCTTCTTGTATTTCTTGGCCTTTTCTAAGATTCTCTTGGGGCCAAGGTGGCTGTATTTGGTGAGAATTAAAGTGGCGAATTTTTGGGCCTTGCGTCTGATTCTTGACATCTTTTCGTCATATTCGGAAAAGAGTTTGTTAACTAAGTCAACATCATTAGGATATTTGCTTCTGAGGGCAGCTAAAACTTGAGCATCAGTAGCGTTTTCTCTGATAAGTTTGTTGACATCAACACCCTTACCTTCGTTAGTATTCCCTTGATAACCTCTGGAGTCGTTTAAATTTGACATTGGTATTATATTATATTAATTATAAAAAAAAATTAAATTATATTTTTATTAAAATCTATATATTTTAAAAAATGGGTTAAAAAAATTTTGATTTATTATATCTTTATTTTTTTGCGACGGTACTTTCTTTTTTCTTTGTGTTCTTTTCTGATTTACTAGTATTATTTTTATAATTCATAAAATATGAAATCTCTTTTTTATCTTTTGATTTTAAATTAGTCTTAGAACATTTTATTTTATCTACTTTTAATAGTCTTTCTAATATTTCTATTTTAAAATCTTTATATTCTTTAAAGTTTTCTACACATTCTTTAAATTGTTCATTATCTATTTGTTCTTTTATAATTTGGTTTACATAAATATAATCATCAATATCCATATTATCAAATACACGATTTACATTGTCTATATTAATTTTATTAATTCTCTTAATAGAATATTTATTTAAATCCAATGGATATACTAAATTATTATTTCTATTTTTCATTAAATATTTGTCTAATAAATATGATGGCTCGACACTACTATATAATGCATGTGTAATATTAATATCCCAACTCATTTCACGATGTATAAAATTTTCTATAATATCTGCCTTAGAAATCAAATTACTTATTTTTTCTGCTATTTCTAATTTTTGTTTCTTGTTATTATTTTTAGTATATTCATTAATACAAGTAATATAATTTTGTTGTGTCATTAAAGGTATAGTTGTTTTATCTATTTCATAATATCTTAATGATTCATCAACACCATCGTAATTAAAAAGTAAATTCTTAGTTGCTTTATATAGATCAAAATCAGTATCTTTCTTTTTTGCAGAAATCATATATTCATGTATAATTTCTTCTGTTATTTTACTATCACCATAAATAGTTTTTATATCTTGTAATGTCATAATAAGCCGTCTTAAATCTTTTTGACAAAAATCAATAATTGCCAACATTGCATTATCATTTTCTAATTTCATATTATTTTTAGAACAAATTCTTTTTAATAATACTGCAACATCTTCAGGATATGGTTGCCAAAATTTAATTTCATATGAAATCTTTTTAATATCTCCTAATAATTTATTATGTTGATTATTAGATATAAATACTATTGGTTGTGTCCAAAATAATTCATTATTTCGAATCAATGCTGTAATACAATCTTTTTCTGTCTGAGATGCTAAAGATTCTAGTTCATCAATTACTATTACTATTTTTTCGTTTTTTTTATTAAACATATTATTTACGATATTATTTTTATTAGATACTCTATCAATAATATCTTTAATATTTTTACTTGTTTTAATTCGTGAAAAATTAACTACATTTATAGTATATCCTAAATCATTTAATATTGCATATACTGCACAGGTTTTTCCTACACCGTGATTACCTGTTACAAGTAGACAAGAACTTTTTTCATTTGTTCCACTACCTTGAAATATTGGAATTTTAACTTCTGACTCATTTTCTAATTCTTCATCATTTTCATTCTCACTATTTTTTTCATTTGTTTCAATATTATCATTTTCTTCTTCTATTTCATCTGAAACTTCTTTCTCTTTTGTCTTAGATTTTTTTTTTGGCTCTTTTTTCTTTTTTGTCAATTTAATTAATCTCATCTTTTCAAAATAATCTTTTCTATTTTTTTCAAAATTATTAATCCATTGAATAATTTGATTAACAGCTTTATAATTTCCTATTATTTCATTTATTTTATGAGGTTTATATTTATCTATCCATGATGAATTATTTCTATCATTAAATTCAAGTACTTCCATTATAAATAATTATAGTTTTTTATTTAAATATATTAACATTTAAATAAAATATCATTTTTTTATTAGTCAAAAATTGATTCATCTAAAGATGAGTCGACTGAAGATATTTCATCAAAATTTATATCTGACTCATTTAAAAGATTTTTAAAATTATCAGACATAAAAAAATCATCTGTAATTTCTACTCCTTTTGGAACATATACGCTATTATATTTTTTCTTTTTTTTAGATTCATTTTTATTAATATAATTAAATCCTCTTTTTGTTAAATGCACTTTAGTACATTCATCATTTAGACATTTACCATTCATCATATCATCATAACAAAGCTGTAATGTCGGAGTATAAGTACCAAATTTACAATTAACACCTCCTGCGCAAGTTTTTTTAATACAATCATTACATACTCTGGTTAATGTTTGTAAATTTTTTAATATTTCTTGATCGTCATCATTACAATTAGAAAAATCCAAATATGATAAATCAAATTCATTTTGAATAATATCATAAGCTCTCTTTCTTAATTTATCCATTTTTTGTTCTTCATATGAATGAGCATATAAACATTTAACTCCATATTGGCATTCTTCATTTTTTAAAAAACTATTACATAGTATTTTTTTTTTATTAAAATTTTCTTCATGGAAAAAATCTTCATTTTTTTGTTTATTTTTAATTTTATTCTTTTTTTCTACTTTTATCCATAAATCTGATTTACTCATTTAATTAAATATATATTTAATTTTTTATATATGTAAATTATAAATGGATATTCTTAATAAAGTTGAGGAATACTATAAAATGAAAAAAGATAAAATATCAAAGTTAACAAATGGAAAAATTAAAGATTTTCAAGACTTCCAAATTATCTTTGATGATTATTATTATTCAAAAGATTTAGTTATTTATGAATCTACTAAAAAAATATTAGTAGCTAAATATGAAATATTGGGATATTCTAATAATAATAAATGGATTTGGGCTTCTGATAATAAATACATAGAAAAATATTTAACTAATATTTCTAAAAAAGTTCAGGAAAAAGTAAAAGATAAAGAAATTTTAGAAAATCCTGAACTTTTACTCAAATATTGTTTATATTATTCTAATAAAATTTGGATTATTAAAAGAAATATAAATTTTAACCAGAATTTAAATGAATATATTATTATAACTGATATAAATCAAATTGTTTAAAAAATTTTTTATTAATTTATTATAAATGAATATTCTTAAAAAAGAAAATAATAAAATAGTAAAATTAGAATCTTATTGGAAAAAATCAAAATCTGAAAATAAGAAAGATGATTTAGATAATGAATTCCCATTTCCATCTGAAGGAAAATATTGGACAGATAAAGAACAATTTCTTGACAAATTATCTAAAACTGAAAAATTTGTTTTATTTAAAAAAGGATTTCATCAATTTGATGAACCAGAATATTGTATACTATGTAAAGATAAACATATTGACACTTTAGTAAGTACTGGTTATTATTATTTACAAAATATTATTTGGAAAAATTCCCTTATACATTATATACAAGAACATAATATTAAACCTTCTAATGAATTTATTGATTTTATTTATCAATTTGATTTTCAAAAAGATCTTAAAAAAAATAAAGACTTTGATGTTTTAAAAATGGACGGAGAACAGTTCATGATGGATAATATGAGATATCTTAAAATAAATAAAAATCAAATGCTTATATTAGATGCTTTAATGGTTCACGGTGGATATAATAAGAAATATTTTGATAGTATTGATAATAAAAGTAAAAATTTTAGATATTCTGAACATTCAGGATTACTTGATTTTGACCAATTAGGATTAGACAAAATAATTATTTCTGCAAAAACTTCTAGAGTTGACGAGGGTGATGATGAAATATATTTACCTAAAAACATGAAAGATGCTTTTGACTATGAATATATATTTCATACACATCCTCCAACTCCAAAACCAGGTTCTAGAGCGGAATATGGCATATTATATGACTTTCCTAGTATTAACGATATGTTACATTTTACAGATCACTATAATTTGGGTAATACTCAAGGTAGTTTAGTTATAGCACCCGAAGGATTATATAATATTAGAAAATTTAAATTCGATAATCAAAAAATAAATATTATTGACGAAGATGAAATGATTAAAAGACTATCTAGAGTTCATAATAAAATTCAGGAAAATGCAATAAAAAAATATGGATACAAATTTACTTTAAATAAATTCTATGATAATATTGCACAAGATTTTACTTATATTGATGAATATAATAGAGTTCTTCATGATTATGAAATTCATATTGATTATTTCCCTAGAATAAAGGATTCAAAAGGCAATTGGTATATAGATAGTGTATATTTACCTGTAATGGTAAAAGAAAAGTTATAAATTTTTTTTTTTATTTTATTAAATATATAATAAAATATGGACGGTAGAAATATGAATCCTAAAAAAGTTTTACTCGCATTACTTGCTGTAGTTGTCGCATATGTAGTTTATAAAAACTATGTTAGCGAACCATTTGCTGAAACCAAACCTGTCGCCAAAAAAGTAGTTCAATTTAATGTTCAACCATATGATCCTGTTAACCCAACTGAATTAGTTGAATCAGATAGAGAAATTGTTATTAATCCTCCTTTTGTTAATCCTGATACCAGAACAATTATGGCTGGTTCAGGATTTATCCCACAAGCTGAAATTATCCCAGCTTGGGGTAATAACTATGGTTTAACCGACGATCTTGATGACGGCGAAGGCGGTAATATGGGTTTCCACTATAATTTATGCTCACCCTCATGCTGCTCTGCCCAATACCCTACCCCTCATAAACTCGAAAAAGACCCATTAGTATGCGGTCGTGAAGACGAATTTAAGAGCACAAACTACTTCTGTAATAACTCGTGGCAAAATTCTGGTTGCTTATGTGCAACAAATAAACAAGTTGATTTTTTAACTAACCGCGGAGGCAACGCCAATTAAATATAATTAACTGCACATTGGACAACATTTATATTGTTCTCCTGCTTTTTCCATTTGTGATTTACATGAACCACAAATACAAGAACCACAAAAATAACAACTAGTTAAATCATTAGCAAAACTATGACATTCGTTACATAATAAATTACTTGAGTTATTTCCCATATCATTAATTAATTTATGTAATCCTTTTATATAAATAATTAATTGTTCTTTAGATAAAATTTTTAAATTTTCATCAGTTAATAAAGACATTTTTATATAATATCCTAAATAAATATATTTTTACATCATTTTTTTTATGCTCAAATATCTTTCTTTATATTTAAGATATTTATTCCCTCCTACTAATAAAGAATTACTCCCATCAAATTCTTTATGTAAATCATATCCAGATTCATAAACAAATTTAACATCTGAACTAACCTCTTCTAAAGGTAAATTATCATAATATCCTAAATTAAAATTATTAATTCCCAATATACTTTTATTATCACATAAATTATTATTTAAACACTCAAAATCTTCATAATTTTCTCTTATTTTAATAGGGTGATAAGAAAATCTAATTGTTCTAATTAGATTATTATTATTATGTTTTCTAGTTTCACATGATATTTGTGTATTCATCATATCATACATTTGTTGATGATTAATTTTATAATATTCTGGATCTATTTCCTTCCATATTTGTCTTATTACTAATCCGTGTGAATATGCTCCTATTTTAATATTTGCTTTTCCAACTTTTTCTTTTCCAACTTTTTCTTTTAACATTGGTAAAACTTCTTTGTAAAATAATTCTAAATTAGGTGTTTGAATATTTTTATATTTTTCTTCAAAGTATTCATATATACTAAAATCTACACCGGGACATCTTTTAAATTGTTGTAAATTGTCAAAAATTTTGGTATATTTAAATATGAATTTATTAAATATTTCTGGTAATTCTTTATCTTTTAAAATACGTAAAATAAAATCTTCAATATTATATTTATTATTTTCTTTTTTTTGTTTTATAATAGAATCAAATTCGAGTTTATATTTATTATTAATTAATTCTGATTCATTAAAAAGATCAGTTAAATCGGTCATTATTTCAATATCATCAAAATTATTTATCCAATTCCTTTCTAACCAATCTTTAATAAAACGAATACGCTTTTTTAAAATTTTAGATGGAACAGCATTGTTTTGATAATCTACACCAGTTATTGAACTTACATTTGATAATTCATTTATAAATGGTACTACATATATGATAGCATTTGGATTATGTCTTAATGATAATAATGCTGTCATAATAGTACGCGTCATACCAGAAGTTATATAAATATCATGTGTATTATTTTTCATATAATATCTTCCGAGATTAATTGAATGACACATTCCGATATAAGATAAATTTGGTTCATAGTATAACATATTTTTAATAATACCGCCTAAATTATATATTTTATCAGATAATTGCCACAAATTTGAGAAAATAGTATTTGATTGAAATTTACGAATTATTTTTAACTTATCATAACCAATACTACGATCATTAGATGGTTTATCTAAAATATGTCCTTGTATTATATTACCACAAGACTCACCATGACGAATCCAATCTATGATATATTCTTCATTTATATTCATTTAAAAATTATTATATATATTTGTATTATAAAATAATATGAGTAAATGTCAAAAATGTCAAGTTAATGACTCTTATACTGAAGATCCATTAGTAAATATTTTACATAATAATAATATTACAAATACTTTTTGTCTCAATTGTATTAAGGAAATTTATTGCAAACAATGTAAATTGCATCCATACGATCCATATGAAACGTATTATTATAAGTATAATAATTTTTATTGTAATAAATGTTTTTATATTAAATTTATATAAATTCGGACTCTTATAGATAAAGCAATATTATTATAGAAATATTTTGGTGGAGTAAAATTAGTCCATGTAAAATTCATGGGCGCGCGCGAAATTCCACACACATATTTTGGAAAACTTTGTGTGTGAAAAAAACTGCAGTTTTTATTTGTGTCTAAATTTAAAAATTTTCTTAAAAAACTAACTTTTCCTCATCTTTTTTATTGGTCATCTGATATACCAAAAAGATGAGGAAATTTTTTTGCCTCTTAAAATTTTGAAAAAAGTCGAAAAAATTTTAATTATACCCTAAAAATGCAAAAGTAAAGAGCAACTGAAAATGCAGTGCACTGCAGAAATTATCAAGTACTGCAGAAAAACTGCAGTTTTTTTCTTGGCTTATAGTATATAGAAAATGTCATATTTTTGTGAATTTTGTAATTATACGGCCAAAAATTCAAGTAATTTTGCCAATCATAAAAAAACCCAAAAACATCTAGTATTAAGTCAGCCAAAAAGTACACAAAGTGACCAAAAGTTACCATTAGTTACCCCAAGTTACCACTTGTTACCACTTGTTACCACTGCAGATGATACTAAAACTGCAGTCCTAAAATGTCCAATTTGTGATAGGAATTTTAATCATAAATCAAATTTATCGCGACATAAGAATAACTGCAAAGAATCTTGTCAAAATTTAAATCAAGATAAATATAAAGAATTACAATTTAAATTAGAAATTTCAGAAAAAGAAAAAGAAATGTTTAAAAAATTAGAACAAGAAAAATCTGAAATACTGAAAGAAAAAACACAATTATTAAATACTTTTATGGCCAATGCAAATCATATTATAAATAAAGCCCAAGATAATACAAAGATAACAGCTCAAGCTATGCAAACAGTAAGTGTAAGTGCGCTTAAATATGCTAATGATAAATTCAAAAATGCACCTGAACTTTTACCTATAGAAAATTTCAATATTAATGATTTAAATTTTGATAATGAAGAAGATAAAAAACAATTAACAGAAATATTAATATATAATGCCAAACAAAAATCACTTGATAAATTATTAGGGGATCATATAGTAAAGTGTTATAAGAAAGATAATCCAGAAGAACAATCTTTTCATACTACAGATTGTTCACGGTTAAATTATATTGTAAGAAATTTAATAGAAGATGCTTTAAACTGGGCTGTCGATAAATCTGGTATTAAAATTTGTTCTTCTATAGTAAAACCTCTTATTGAAAAATGTATTAATTTATTGTTACAATATCAAAAAGAATTAATAGATGATATGACAGAGGGAGATTATACTAATAAAGAAAAAGTTCAAACGATATTAGCATTATTAATGTCTATAGATAAGGGATCTTTGGAAAGCGATATTAATAAGTATATTGCACCTTTTTTTAATCTGAATAAGAGTATTCTTTAATTTTTATAGTTTATTTAAGTATTATAAAAATATATATTAATAATATAATATAATGACTCATTATTATGAAAAAAATATAGTAGAAATAAAAACAGAATATACAGAATTTCTTTTAAATATATTAACACCTTTATTATTTGAAGGTATAAAATCAATTTACGATAAGGCTGTAAATATAGAAGAAGGATTTAAACAAAGACAATTAGAAGATCCTTCTATAGAAAATCCAGGTGTATTTAAAATTTTTCAAATATGTTTACGTGATATAAATAATTTAAATAGTGCAGCTATTGAAAGTGAAGCGAATAGAATAAAAGAAAGATCTAAATGTTCAGAATGGTTTGATGCTTTATTAAAGAGTACTATAAAGAGCCATATTATTTTACTTACTTTTAATTCTAAAAATAAAAAATCAAAAATAGTTGAAGAAAGATATCATGAAAAAGTAGATACAAATTTATTTATTCACAAATGTTATATTGAATGTTCTAGAATTTTCTTTAACTATCCTGAACTTTTTTGGCATCATTTTTCTACTCTTGATATAAAACGCAATCAAAGAGAAATTTATGATTTAATTAAAGATGCCATCAAAGAAGCAATTAAAAAAACATTACCAATTAAATTAATATTAGATGAATATTTAAAGAATGATTATGATTATGACGACGATGTTAAATCTGAAGAAAAATTTGTTAAAATGAAGAAATTATTACAACAAGAAAATAAATATTCTGAAGGAGTTCCAGATATAACAGAAAGAACAAGTACTGAAGGTGATACAGAAACAGAATCTGAATCTAACACAGAAAAGGGAAATATTATGGGTGTAAATAAATTATTAGATTCAGATGAACAAGAAATAATAGATGAAGAAATGAGAAATATAGAACAAGATATTAAAAATAGTGAAAGAATAGAAGAAGAGGGAGATGAATTAATGTCACAGATTTCACAATCTGTTAATATTAATAATTTAGTATTAAATACAAGTGTTAATGAAGATGATTTAAGCCAACCTCCAATTGCACAACCACAAATTCCTTTAGCCAATTTAAATAAAGAACAATATGTAATAAGTTTACAAGGTGGTAATGGAAAGAAAAAGAATGAAGTAAATTTCTTTAAAGATGAATTATCAAGATATAAATTAAGCCAAGTGCCAAATACACCACAAAATAATATACCGAATGACAATATAAATTTAACAGTAAAAAAAAATATAAATAATACAAAATCAGATAAAAATGAATTTTTTAATTCAATGATGAAATAATAATAATATTTTTTTTCCTAAATAATTAATATAATAAAATGATTGAAATAATTAAAAATCCAGTAATGATTGGATTAACTATTGGTATTTTAGTATATATATATTTAAGATGGGAACAATCACAAAGACCAGAAGAAAAGAATAAAAGAAAAGATACAAATTTATTAATACCATTAGGTATTGGTACAGCTTGTTGGTTTATTGCACATAATTATTTTGAAAATTATAATTTTACAAATGATATTGCTATGGGTGATAATAAATTTACAAATGATTTACCTTTAAATATTCCTGAAAAGATTGATTTAAGTGATACTATTATGATGGGTGGAGGAGCTAATTTAGTTAATAATATAGGAAACAATTTTGCTCCCACTAGAATGCAATCTATTCCTCCATCATACCATTTATTAAAAAGAGGAGTTACAATTCCTACTAATATAAATATGCCCGAAGTGTTGTTGGATAATTATTAAAAATTTAATATATATACTTAATATATATTAATGTCAGATCCCGATGAATTAAAAGACAAATTTCCCATAAATGAATTTAAATTTGAGTATTTAGTAGAAAATCCAGCAATAGTTATGATAGCAAAAAGAGGATCAGGTAAATCAGTTGTATGTAAAGCATTATTAAAACATTTTGAAAAGATTCCAGTAGGAATTATTATATCAAGAACAGATAGAGTTGATCCATTTTTTGCTAATTTCTTTCCTGACAGTTTTATATATTATGATTATAAAAGTGAAATTATTGAAAAACTTGTAAAGAGACAAGAAATTATTATGGAAAAATATAAAGAAAAAAGAAAACTTGGAAAAAGAATTGATCCACGTGCATTAATTATTATGGATGATTGTTTAGCTTCAAAGGGTACTTGGATGAGGGATCAACCTATTTCTGAATTATTATTTAATGGAAGACATTTTTTTATTATGTATGTATTAACTATGCAATATCCATTAGGTATTACTCCAGAATTAAGGTGTAATTTTGATTATATATTTTTATTAGCAGAAGATTCATTTTCAAATATAAAACGTATGCACGAACATTATGCAGGTATGTTTCCTACTTTAGATGCTTTTCGTCAAGTTTTTATGCAATTGACAGAAAACTTTGGTTGTATGGTTATCAATAATAGAGGTTCTCGTAAATCTATATTTGATAAAATTTATCATTATAAGGCACCAATATATAAAGATAGTGAAATTAAAAGCGGATGTTATCAATTTAGAAAGTATCATGAAGAAAATTATGATAATGACTGGGCTAAAAAAAAGAAAGAAATGGATTTGGGTGAATATTTTGCCTCAAAGAAGAAGAACAAAAGTTCAGTTAAAGTACAAATACAAGATAAAGATTCTAAAAAATAAATTAAATTTGAGAAACAAAATATTGGTTTATTCCTTCTTTCTTTCTAGTATCTAAATCATTAATAGCTCCAATCCATGTAGATGGTTGGGTAAACATAGTTGCAAATATTTCTGATGGATATGCTTCTGCATTTTCTTCATCTTCAAGGGTTCTCGGAATATATCTATATACAATTTTTTCGACAGTTTTTTCACCCATACTTTTTGATACAGATGATGTAATAAATATAATTCCCATAATAAATAAAATTAAAACAAATGTTTTATACATAATATAATTATAATATATATAATTATAATTTATAAAAAAATTAAATTATGCTGAGTTGCTTGGGCTAGTTCCTTGCTTTTTCTTTTGTAAATCAGCATAAAGTTTCTTCATTTTTTCAAGATTTTCATCAATACTTGAAATATTTTCACCAAGTTTTTTAACAGTTTCTTTCTTTTCTTTAACTTCTTCTTCTGTTAATTCAACTGGTTCATTATTAGTTGTAACTGCTTTTTGTAAGTGTTTAGAAACATTAAGATCAGCTGTCTTTTCAGATTCACGTTTCTTGTCAAGTTTCTTTCTTAATCTATCTCTAACATCATCGCTATTTCTTACTGTTTTCTTTTTAATTTCTTCTTTGATGGCTTCTTCAATCATATCCTTCTTACGTTGAGATTCTAATTGTTTTGATTTTTCTTGGTTTTCTAATGTACCCTTCATGAGTTCTTGAAGTTTGGGTTCATAATAATTGTTATTATCTTTAACAAGATTGGGATCAGGGTCGAATGCTGTCCATTTAAAGTTTTCACCAACAAATACGTGAAATGCTGGTTCTTCATTTCGGATTTTTTCAGCATGTGCACTTGCTTCTTCATATGAACCAAAGTTTCCTCTGTTTTTAAATGCTCTGACATTGCATCCTTTAATACCTTCGGGAGATAAAAATGAATATACACCATATTCTTGACCAGGAATTGGTCTATCTTCTGTTAAATAATCTACTTCTACTGATTGACTGTCTTTTGACATATTTATATTTATAATTAATTTTAAGTTTTTAAATAGTTTTTAATTTATATTGTTGGATACATAAAATTAATAAAAGTTATAATTGCTGTTAATAATAATGTTTTTTCGACAATTTTATAGTCATATTTATCTACTAAATAAATAGACCCATAAATACTCATAAATATAAGTAGTAATTTTATTATTTTATCACTGTTCATTTATATATTATTTGATTTAGAAAAATTATTTAATAAAATATAAAATTGAGCAAAAAACATAAATAATAATAGAATTGCCAAAAATTCTTCTTCTTTTAAATTATAAGTAATATTTGTATTATTTGTATTTTGTATTTTAAAATGCACTTCTTCATTGGTTTTAGTAGTAATAATAAAATGTATAATATTATCATTATTATTAGAGATATGATTAGAATTATAATTAACTAGTTCAAAAGACATTAAATAATTATTTAATAAATCCTTATTTTTAAATAAAAAAAATTGAAAATATATTATACCTAATAAAATATATATTAATAATAGAATAATCAAAATGGAAGTTGATGAACAACAAATGGATTTGTACAGTGACGTAGGTGCTCTTGGTCTTGATGCTTTAGCATTAATTACCGAATTTGATAATTTTGCCCAAAGTAATGAAATGATTGGATCCGAACCTTTTAATTTTGAAACTTATGATCCATCTGAAACAATTCTTGGTAGCTTTGTTCAAGAAATTATTAATAATCTTGGTCCAGTATTAACAAATACTATTAATCATGAAATTCAAGGTGAACAACCTGATAGTACTTGCACTACACCAGTTGATACTATTAGCACTGTTTCATCGTCAAGTTCTTATTTAATTTCTAAAGAAGAACATGCTCAAAAGAAATTTGCATTGTTTCGCGAAGACGTTATTGATTATTTTTCTTGCATACTTTCTGAACTCAAGAAAAATAATATTAAGAGTAAGAATAATTATGAAAAACGGGTTCAAAAAATTGTCAAAGAATTTCGGTTACGGACAATTCTAAAAACAATTAGTTATTTGATTCATGATAAAGCAATTCTTAAGATTCCTCAACTATATATTAGTGTATTTAATACTTGTAATGATATTATTGGTACAGAGATTATGCAATGCACGCTTAAGACTCAACCAAAGTATCAGAAATATATTTTTTAATTTTTTTATATAGATGGATAAAATGGCCAATTTAATTCAGTACATATTTTTTCCCAAGAACTATCAGCTCTTTTAAGTTTATCTGGTGATTTTAAAAGAGGGAAACAGTCGGCAAATTCAGGCATATCAAGTATTTCAAAGAATTTGTGAAAAACATATGAATAATTAAGATAATTTTTTCTTTCTTTAGGACAATGTTTTGCAAATGGTTCTTCTGTCTGTTTAAACATTTTTTTAATAATTTCTTCAGTTTCTCTTGAAATAGTGGGAGCAGGTTTATTAGTTATTTTACTTAATATAAAAGGGACATGTTCATAATAATTTGTAAATCTTAATTTTTTTAATAATTGTTTAATAAGAATTTTAGCTTTTGAGTATTTCATATCAACTAATTCATTATTACTAATTTTAAGTTTTTTTAGTTCAAGAATAATACCATTGTATACTTTAGGAGGAATTTCAGTTGATTCTTTTGCTTGGAATTGGTTAAGAGTTTCTGCTAAATGTGTTTGTTTTTTATAGGGTGTACGTGGTTTTTCATTTGTTGATTCTTTATGATTTGGAACTTCAGATTCAATTATTACATGTTCAACTTCACCACATTTTGTACATACATATAAACCTTCTGATTGAATAAGAGTTTTTTCAATATTACAATTACTACACATTTTAATATTACTAGATTTTGTTTTTTCAGAAGCAAATCTTTTATCAAGAATTGACATATACATTTCAAATAATGATGCTCTATTAGAAACAATTGTTTCGATTTTATTTTCTATAGGAGTTTCTTCATTTATTTCACTTTCTTCATTTATTTCTGTTTCTTCTTCTATTATTTCTTGTTTTTTTGAAAAGAAAGATAATATATTTTTAGAATTTTTATTATTAATATCTTCCATATTTTTAATTCTTCTTTTAGTAGGTCTTTTTTCCTTTCTTTTTGTTTGACTAATTTTATTAATCATTTGTAATTTTTCATTTGATTCACTAACTTCGTCAAAGATTTTAGTATTATCAAGGCATATATTAATAGTATTTTTATTATCATCGTCATTATCTAATAAATTATAATAATCCATTAAAATATCACTAGTTTTAGAATAATATTCAATTTCATCTCTACCATTTTTAATATTATCAATATCTGTTTGTTGTTTACGAATCATATCTTTAATAGTTGCTTTTTGACGAATAATATCATCAGTAATTTCAATAATATTTGAACTTAAATAGTCTAATTCTTCTTTTAATTCATTTAATTTTGATATTTTTTCTGGCAAAGTATTTCTATTTTCTTGAAATTCTGAAGCAAATTTTTGATGAGTTTCATCAAGAGTTTTTACAATATTGAGATATTTAACCTTATCTGGTTTATATTTAAATGTTGCCATATTACTATAATTATTATTTAATCAAAATTCTTTAAGCAAATTATGAAATAAAAAAAAATAAACTTTTAAAAATTAAAAAAAATATTCATTATTTTATTATTATAATATTAGTCTACTTGTATCTTTTATGCTGTGTTTTTGAATTATTAGTACTGATTTTTATATATAAAAAATATAAAAAAAAATTTTTCTACCCAATAGTATATACATAAAATGGGAGGCGGATTAATGCAATTAGTTGCTTATGGTGCTCAAGATGTTTACCTCACCGGTAACCCTCAAATTACCTTCTGGAAAGTAGTTTACAGAAGACACACTAACTTTTCAATGGAAGCCGTTGAACACACCCTCAACGGTAACCCTGACTTTGGCAGATCTGCTACAGTTACAATCCTCAGAAATGGTGATTTAGCTGGCAGAACTTGCCTCAAAGTCGAACTCAAATCAGTTCAAATGGCTTCAGTCAGCGATGACGAATATGCCAAAGCTGCCTATGTCAAGAGATTAGGTCACGCTTTAGTCAAAGAAGTCGAAGTTGAAATTGGTGGCTCAAGAATCGACAGACAATATGGTGTCTGGCTCGATATCTGGTGGGAACTCACCCACACAACCGCCAAAGAAAGAGGTTACAGAGCTATGATCGGCGATGTCCCAGCTCTTACTGAATTAGATGCTGATGACTTCCCTGCCTACACTCTCTACATTCCTCTTCAATTCTGGTTCAACAGAAACCCCGGTCTTGCTCTTCCTCTTATTGCTCTCCAATACCACGAAGTCAGACTCAACTTTGAATTCGAAGACATCAGAAACTTACTCGTCTGGTCAGGCGCTGCTTCACCTGACTTCAGAGCCTTCGGTATGGCCAACGCTTCAGTCTTAGTTGACTATATCTACCTTGACTCTGAAGAAAGAAGAAGATTCGCCCAAGTTGGTCACGAATACCTCATTGAACAACTCCAATTCACTGGCGTTGAATCAGTCACTGGTGCCAACACCAAACTCAAACTCGGCTTCAACCACCCATGCAAAGAAATTGTCTGGGCTCTCAGAAACGGTGCCTTCAACGGCTCCAACCTCAAGAGAAACGGTAACAGATTCTTAGCATACACTGATGCTGAATCATGGGAAGGTGCTCTCCAAGACGCCGCTGACAATCTTGCCAGAGGTTTAGTCTACCCATCAGCTGCTGCTGCCACCGCTGCCGGTGTTCCTGCCAGCGAACAAAGAGTCATTCCTCTTGACAGTCTTACCCAAAACTGCCACGTTATCAACTGGGGCAATGGTGAAACCGTCAAAGTTAACGTTAATGTAACTGCTTGCCCACCCGCCAGCGGCGCACACGTTCACAGCTCATTACCTAACAGCGTTGTTCAAGCTGGTCTTGTTCTTGTCAAGAACGCCCTCTCAGAACTCGCTGATGCCAAATGCAACGTCAGAGAATTAGGTGCCAACAAAATCCACGAAATCACAGTCTCAATTGACTTAAACGCTACAGGTGGTTGGGAAAGCTATGGCGCCAGAGCTGATGATCACTCACTCAGCCTCGCCGATATCTCAGTTCCAGTTGCTTGCTTCAAGAACGACTTCAGATCAACAACTGTTGGTGGCGTTAACCCCCACGATGTTGCCATTGTTCAACTCAGCAACTTTGGTCTCAGACTCGATGGTGCCGGTAACCCAGTTGAAGAAGCCAACATCCAACTCAACGGTCACGACAGATTTGACCCAATGGACGGTAACTACTTCAACTATGTTCAACCTGATGCTCACCACACCAGAACCCCAGCTGACGGTGTCAATGTTTACTCATTCGCTCTCCACCCTGAACAACACCAACCTTCAGGCACAGCTAACTTATCCAGAATTGATAACACCCAACTCAATGTTACATTCGGTGATAACATCAGAACCGAAAAAGATGTCTGCTTAGACCTCTTTGCTGGCTCACTCTTCTATGTCTTCGCTGTTAACTACAACGTTCTCAGAATTATGTCAGGTATGGGTGGATTGGCATATGCAAATTAGGATGTAACAGAATTCTGTCCCATCTGTGTGATTATATTACTTTTTTATTAATAAATTATAATTAATAATTTATTAGAGACAAAAAAATGTTACTTTATAAAAAAATTATTCTGGATTATTTTCCATTTTCTTTTTTAATCTATATTCTTGAATTCTTTTTCTATTATATTCCTTTTGCTCTTCTTCTGTTGAACCTTTTTTAAATACTGGTTTTTCTTGCGTATTTCTATATTTTTGTTTTCGAAGCCTTTCATATTCTTTACGGTTATCATCAGTCATTTTACTAATATTTTTATTATTTTTAACTTTTTTATCAAACTCTCGAATAGTATTAATATCATCTTTAAAACTAATTAATGGGTTTTCAATATTATTGTCTTTAAAATAGTTATTAGCTTGTTCTACTGCTTTTGGTTTAATAATTGTTTCAATATATTCTTTAACTTTAGGATTATTTCTATTATCTGTATTTTTGGAATATTCTTCTACTTTTATTTTAACTAAATCTTTATCACTATTAGTCAAAAGAAAAATATTATCTTTTACTTTACTATCATATTCTCTAATAATATCTTTTGTTTCTTTGGCCAATTTATTTGGATTTAATTTTATAGTATATTGGTCATTAATAGGTTTTTCTATAATATTATAACTTTCTATTATTTGTTCCTTTAAATTATTATAAATTTCCTTTAGCTTATTCAAAAAATAATCAAGCTTATAGTTATTTTTCATATAATTACAATCCTTACAACAGGCTTTGCAGTTATCCTTCGAATATTCCTTAGCAGAATCCACTCTGTCCATACCACATATAAAAGTATCAGAAGGTTTACTTCCACAAATATAACAATTATTTTGTATTATTTCTAGATATTCTTCTTTTGATAGATTAAATATAATATTTCTATTTTTAGCAGATATTTTATATTTAGAATAACGGCTATTGTTTGATTTAGCAAATTGGAACATTTGATAATCCATCATTTCGTCATCAATATTAATTAATTTGTTATAACTCAATATATGAACTATTTTTGTTAAAAATATATCATGTGGTATCGTATTTTTAATCATATTACATATGGCACAACAAGGAACTATATTATCTATATTATAACCAATATCACAATTACAATCTATTCTATCGATCCCAATATTTAAGTTATCTGATTGTTCTCCACAATAGAAACACTTTTCATTAAATAATTCATTACATTCTTTTTCAGACAAATCAAAATTAAGACCTTTTAATAAAGCAGCTTGTTTATAATAATAATATTTATTAGTAGAATCTAACTTTTTATTTTTATAAAAATCATTAATTAAAGTATCATGTTCTTTTCTCCAAATTTTTGCATTTTCTGCACATTTTTTGCGATATTCTTCTATACCAATTTCTTCTATTTTTTTATTCCGATAATCTGTACAATATTGGACCAATTTAGTTTTATTTAGAGATTTCCAAGATTTTTTATATTCAATACGCTTTTCTGATTTATCATATTCTTTCCTATAATTTTTGCGCTCTTCTTTTGTATCTCTCGTACGATCTTTTTCTCTACATTTTTTACATTGTTTATACAAATCACTTTCTGGATTATCTTCTTGTTTAAGAAAAGTATTTAAATTAAAACTCATTTTACAATTACTACAAATTAAAATATCATTAATAGATCTTTCTTTTTTGGATTTAACTAATATTTTTTTATTATTTTTTGTTAAATTTTCCATTTTTTCATGATTCCTTATCTTTTCCTTTTCTCTTTCTTTTTCTCTACATGATAAACATCTAGTAAAATCTCCTTCTAAAATATTTTTACAACCTCTAATAAAATTAGCACAAACTTTATGTCCATCTTTTTCATTTTCTTGTTTCCAATAATACACTTGATGTTTTCCACAATAACCATTATTTAATTCGGAATTTTGTTTAAACTCACATGCTTTATCTTTTTCTTTATCAAAAAATTTACAAAAAATTATATTTTCTTTATCTTTTATTTTTATGCTTTTACTTCTATCTTTACAAACTTGACATATTCCTTTGGTTTCCATATATTTCCATTTTTTACAACCAGAACATAGAGTCAAATTATTTAACATATCTTGAGTATAATCTTCAAGATATTTATGAGAATCACAATATTTATCAATACAAGTTTTATTACATAGATTATTACTTCGAGTTTTTCCTATACATTTTAAAATCATAAATATAATAAAATTTTAATTATAATTATTTTTTATATCAAATTTTATATTATATATGAATCAACTTTTGGATACTTATAACAAAAAGTTTACGACACTTGATAATACAAATTTTTTACCTGACTATATAAATAAAATAAAAAATAATAATTTATTTACACTTTTTAATAATTCTTCATTGTTAGTAAAATTAATAACAATATATATAATATTTACTTGTACAAAAAGTATTATTACAGGTATTATATCAGTAATATTATATACAGCAGTTATAACAGCAACAATATATTATGTTTATAACGCAATAAATAAAGAATAATTTTTTTTATAATTATTATATATAATGATTATAAAACTTATAAAACCATATAATACAAAAGGATTAGATGCCGATGCTAATATATTTTATCAAGTAATAAAAAAAATAAATAATGATATAGATGTTCAAATTACTTCTGAAGATGAAATTATAAAAAATCCTCCTCAAAACAAAGATGATATTCATATTTATATTTCAAATACATCGAAAGAAATATTAAAATATGCCAAAATAAAAATGTTTATGATAAATCACGAATTATTTTATCAAAAAGAAACAGATTTAGAAGTTTTAAAAGAATTAGATTATGTTTTAGCAAGAAATAATATTGGAGCAGAATGGGCAAAATCTATTAAAAATAAATTTAATTTATCATATAAAATAGAATTAATAAAATTTACCACAAATTTCCCAGAATTAAATATAGAGAAAACGTGGAATATGTTTTTACATAGTGCAGGGGAACATCATTGGAAGCAAACAGATGCTATAATAAAATGCTGGAATAAACATCCAGAATTACCAATAATTGTAATAACTTGTACTGATCAATGTTATAGAAATATTAAAGATTTAATAAATCATAATTCAAAGAATATTTTACTTTATAATTATTTATTGCCAAAAGAAAAGTTTATTGAATTAAAAAATAAAATAGGTATTCATTTATGCCCTAGTATAGTAGAAGGATTTGGACATTATATAAATGAAGCTCGTAAAGTAAAATCATTAGTAATAACGAGTGATATGGCTCCAATGAATGAATTAATACATAGTGATTCTGGAATTCTAATTAAATGTAACAGTATTGGTAAAAAGAAAAATGGAGCAGATTTATGTTTTATTGATGAAAATGATATATTTAATAAAGTAAAAGAAGTTATTAATTTAGATATTGAAAAGAAAAGACAAATGATTGACTTATCTTATAAGAATTTTTTAGAAGATACGCAATATTTTGAAGATAAAATGAAAGAAATAATTTATAGATTTTCATAATATTCAATTAATTCATTATATTTATCATTAGTATCTATTTTTTTTGAACTAGAAGTTTTCCAAATATAGTCCATTTCTGGATGACCTTCTATTTTAAAATAATCCCCTTTTTTATCATTTTCGGGAACATAAAAACAATATTTAGGTAAATCAGATACTTTTAAACCAGATTCTTTAGGTAATTGATTATATAATTGTCTTGATCTTTTTTGTCCATAAAAAGTACTACTTTGTAATAATTCTTTTTCAAATGAATTAAGCCCTTTTAAGTTTTCTTTTAAATAATGGTCAGTTAAATTATCAGTAGTAATTTTTCTAAGATTTATATAACCAGCTTCTTTTGCAATATCAAAAAATGATTTTAATAATCGTTTTCCTTCAATGTTAAATTCACCATTCATAGAATTGTCTTCAAAAATTTCTGGTCTAGCATCTTTTAATTCTCTTAAAAATTTTTTCCCTTCTTCTAATTTATATTTTAATGATAATTTAGAAGAACTTGTTGTTTTCCATTTAACATCGCCAATTTCAATAATAAAACGTTCATCGTGAGTACCATTTGGATTTAAATACCACATAAAACTAGGTATATCATCTGCCTTAATTCCAGATTCTTTAGTAAATTCAATAATTCTCTTTTTCTTTTTTAAATTTTTACCAGTATCTTTATCTACTGTATCATAAATTAAATTTTCTTTTCTGTTGTCAACACCTAATTTATTTAAATGAATAATACTTTTATTTTTATTTGCAATATTATTTTCTTTGTTGTAAAAAGCCATAACAACTTCATGCATATTAATTTCAATGTCGCCACCATTTACATTATGCGTACTAACAACAAATCCTGCATCATTAATTTTCCAAGATTTGTTTAATTTTCTAACTTTTTCGAAATATTTTTCATCAATAATTATAGGAACTTTTTTTCCTCTATAAGTAATTGGTACAGTGTAGTAATTTTCTACTTTTTTATAATTATTAAGATAAACCATTTTTATATTAATAATAGAAAAAATTTTTAAGTAAAAGCTAATCCAGCCATACCAGAAAAGAATCGTAAAATATTATATTGATATGCATAACAAGATATTTCAAATTTATAATTGTAATTAAGTACTAAATTTGTTAATTTTTTATTTAGATATAAACTTATTTGCGAATCAGTCAATTTAGAAAAACTAGCTGTTCCAGATGGTTGTAACATTTGTGGATATAATGCATAATTATATAAAAATAAATTATCAACAAGATCAGAACAATAATGTTTATGTGGTTGCCAATATTGGTAATAACCAAATTCTTTTAAAGCTTCTCTATCACGTCCATTAAATTTAATTTTTATATATTCTATTGGTTCATATTTATTTGAATCCAAATCTAAAAAATCATAATTGAATTTATTTGTTGGATCATTTATATCTTGTGATTTATATGGTTTAACTATCCAGAACATTTGTTTTGTACTAAAATTAAAATCTAGCTTATATTCACAATAATAATCTTTCTTATCATATATAGTACGTTCATCATCTATAGTAACTTTAGATTGAATAATATTTTTCTGTGAATAAATTTCTTTTCCACCAATTTCATATTTTTCAATTAAATATTCTAATTTATTTTCACATAATCTTTTTCTTTCTTCTTCTTCTACATAGACATAATGTACAACTAAATGTGAATTTAATTTAGGTGTTATATTAAATTTTATGTCAGGTGCATATGTAACATCAGTAAAATCTTTAAATTTAACTATTATGTCAACATAAGAATGAGGCATTGCTACTAATGGAATAGCACTTGAAATATGTTTACAAAACCAAAAACTTAATGGTAAATATAATAATTTTTTTGGTTTATTATTTGAATCATACGTATAAAGTTCTTTGATATTGCCAATTAATTGATTATAACCTCTTAATTTATCTTCATCTAGATTTATAATTTTATCAGAACGTATAATTTCAGTATTATGACTATCTATAGTAACTCCATCTATTTGAATTTCAACATATTCTACTAAATTATGAGCTAATTCTTTAACCCATGCAAATTGTGGTTTTCCTGTATGAAATAAATCAAATAATCTTTTCGTTAATTTATTATGTTTAAAACTTGTCTGCAATATTTTACATAAATTAGGGGCTTGCCAGCATTCACCATTTTTAAATGCAATATTTATAAGTTTTTTTAGGATACTATTTTTTAAGTCAATATTTGTAACCGAATTATAATAATTAATTAATTCAGTTACTTTATCATTTACTAAAAGTTGTATTTCTGTTAATAAATCATAAGATATTAAATCATATATATTTCCATTATAGACAAAAGTAATTTCATATTCGTTTAAAACATTAATTAAATCATTAATAGTGTAATTATATTTGCTTATATTAATTTCTGGGATTTCAATAGCTAAATAAGCCTTATATAATAAATCTCCTAAAAATTTAATTCGACAACGTCCAATTTTTCCAAAATTCATATCTTGATTAAAATTTAAAATTTCAGGAAATGTGGAAAAATTAGTATGTCTTCTATATACAATTTTAAAATATGTTATTTCAGGTTCTTTAATAATATAAGTATCATCATATCCCCGGGCAACTAATTGCAGAATACCACCGGTCATTATTATAATTATATTATTTAATCTTTATAATAAAAATAGAATATAAAAATATTTAAGTAAAAGCAAGACCACCCATACCTCCAATAATTCTAAGTATATTTTGGGATATAGAAAATACTTTAATATACATTGAATCAGGTATATCAGTAAATAAATTAACTTGTGTATTATTAGAACAACTATTATTATTTGATACAGTAATATTTCTATTTAATTCATATAACATATTTTGGTTTATATTTAATGCCAATTGAAAAGATGTTAATCTAGACATATTACAAGTACTTGATGGTTGGTTCTCTTCGGGCATTAAAGCAAATGAATAACAATTAATACCATCTGAAGGAATTCTTGTATGACAATTATAAGGAATATAATTATTAAAATATATTGAATCTTCATTATCTGTTAATTTATTACCATTAATAAATAATTGTGATGTATTTATTGGATTTCCCGTTCCATCTAAATAAATTCCATAATTTGACCAAAGACATTCACGTGTTCCTATTTTATTTGTCAAATTAGATTTTCTCTGAACTACCCAAATTATTTCTTTTGATGGATTAGTAAATTCTAATCTTTTTTTATATTCTTCTATATCTGTGTCATCAAAATATGATTGTATAATATCAATAAGATATTCATGACCAGATTGTGCAAATTTTCGTCTTTCTTTTGTATCTAAATAAATAAAATCAGCTAACATATTTACTTCTAGCTTACCAATTTTTTCATTAAATAATGTATCAAGATTTGGACTAGTTAAATAACTAGATTGCAGTGTATTCCAATTATTAATGTAATCAGTATCAATGTATGCAACATCACTAAATTTTCTAAATTTAACTTTTAGTTGTACATCATGATATTGCATAGATACTAATGGTAATGCTTGACCATTGAAACGATTAAACCAAAAAATAAGAGGAACTAATAATTTATAAGATGGTTTTGGTAGATTATTAAAATCAGTTAATTCTGGAATATTTCCAATCATTTTCATATAAGAATCTTCTAAATTATCATTAGATGTTAATTCATACCAAATATCTAACCATTCACCATAATGCTTGTCTATAGTATCTCCGCCAATATTTATAGAAATGTAATCTACAATAGAATGACCTAAACGTTTAACCCATGCAAAATTAAAATTACCTTTATTAAAAATACTGTTATTAATATTAATACATTCTTTTTGTATATTTTCTATTAACCATTGATAATGTTCCATTAAATAAGAAAGTTTTTTCATTGCCCAATCAATTTGGCCTTTTAAAACATCTATATCATATGTTGAAGGATCATCAATGTTATTAATAATACTTTGAAGACTCAATTGATCATAAAAAAATCTATTAAAAATATAATTATCAGAAATAGGGCTTTCTGGTGTAATTATTGTAGTATTTAAAATATTTTCAATACTTGTAACAATGTTAAAGGATGGATCAATATTTAAACAATTCATATAATTTACAGTATTATTAAAAATAGTATTTATTATAGTTCTACTTTGTATTATTTTATTTTCATTACTAATATTTACTAAAGCATAAATTTTATTAAATTCATTAAAAGATAAATTATTTACTCTTGTAAAACAGTTTAAAAAATCATAATTCTTAATATAATTATTATATATATTACAAATATCTTGATTTAATATTTTTCCAGCAAAGAAAACTTCTGGTAAAATTATTTCTAAATACATTTTATTTATTAAATCACCAGTTTTTGGTATTGTCAATGTACCCATTTTATCAAAATATACATCATCATCAAACTTTAATCTTATTGATTCCATACTAAAATTTGTATATCTTCTATAAACTATTTTAAAAAAAGTAATTTCAGGAGTTCCTGTCAGAAATAAATCCTGACTCCCATATGTTGCTATATTTATAAGACCACCTGGCATTAATATATTTATATTAATATAATAGAATTTTTAAATTAATAATAATCTAAATTATAAAAAAAACTTATTTTTGAAGTTGCACTGGCTTCTTTTGAAACTTCTTTTGAGGTTTCTTTTTTTTGCCAACTGAAATCCATTCTCCTTCTCCATCGTTAACATGTGATTGCTTTTGTTCTGTTTTGTGAACTTTTTGTTCTGTCACGGTTTCTTGAACTGGTTCATCATCAGATTCATCAGTATCTTGTTGAGTAGATTCAGGAACACTTTCAACAACTGTTGCTTTCATCTTTAGTTCATTGACAGTTTTCTCAATAGCAGTAAGTTTTTGGAAAAGTCGTTGACCCCATACACCTTGAGTTTTTGGAAGAAGACTTTTGAGTGATTCCATTTTCTTTTCTTCAGGAGATTTTTGTACTTTAATGTATTCAATAATTTCAGTAATAAACTCTTTGTTGAAAGTTGTCCAAGCAGAAAGAAGTTCTTCACCATATTTGTTTCGTGGTTTCCATTCTGCTGATTTTGTTGAATGAAAATATTCAATACAAGCAGAATCAAGACGGTTAACAAAAAGTTTTACAAGAAGTGAAATATTTGCACTTTCAAGAGGAATCTTTCCTGTATTAGGAGGAGCTTCCAGAGTTTCAGTCCTCTTTTCAAAACGACGGCTCTTATCTGTTTGCATAAATTCATGAAACTTAGTAAGGGCTGCAAGTTTTGGAAAGTCTGTATATGTTAGATTTGAAACAGCTAGCAGAAGTGTACTAAGACACTCGATCGCACTAGCTTTACCACACCAAAGTTTACCAGTAGACATATTTTATAGTATATAATTATAAAATATATCATATTATCTAAAATTTTCAACTTTTTTAATGTATAAAAACAAAGCCAGCTTATTTTTTTAACGTATAAAAACAAGGCCAGCTAAACCATCCATAATTCTCAAGATATTATAATTTTGAATATAACCACAAAATAATGCATTATTATTTTCATTTATAAGACTTTTTAATCTTAATTTAATATCTACATTGTTTATAAAACTCATATTACAAGAACCCATTGGTTGAAATTCTTTAGGTTTAATACTATATGAATAACAATTTAGTCCTTCAGATGGTGTTTTTGTAAAATGCTGATATGGTTGCAAATGATTAAAATATAATGATGTTCTATCAGATATACGATCAAATCCATTATATAAAATTGACTCATTCATAACAAGAGATTTTCCAGTTTGTTTATATTTACCATTAATTTTTTTATAATAGTAATCATCAGTATAATTAAAATCATCATTATTATTATCATCTAATAAATATTCTTGCTGTGTATGCCAACTCATAAATTTTACTGGATTTGTACTATCGGCATTAGCTATATAATTTGAACTTGATATATATTGGGGATTAAAAATTTGCAATTGATCAATTAAATATTCGTGTTTATTTTGTATAAATCTATTACGTTCATCATTGTCTAAATAAAAATAATTAACTAAAAGATAACAATCTTGAATATTAATATTAGAAGTATCTATTTTATTATATTTTTTTGGTTTATTTATAAAATTAGGAAAACATATATTTGTACTATCTCTGCTTTTAATAATATAATCGGTATATTTATTAAAATAATCTGTCATAGATATTGGTGTTTCGATATCAAATGGTGATACAAAATCATTTCTAGTAATTTTAGAATATAATATATATCCTCCTGTAGATGCATCTGGACTTGGTATAAAATTACAAAATCTTCCAGCAGCCATTTTACCGTTTACAGTTTGTTCAATATATTCACCAAATTTTAATGTACACACATTATCTGATACTCTAAAATAATTAGTAGGTGTTTGTATAAAACAGTCGTTAAGATCAGCTAATTCTATATTAATTTTAACATCTGTATGATGAAGACATAATATTGGGAGTGCTAAATTAGGATTTTTACAAAACCAAAATTGAAGAGGAATATATAATGTATAGCTTTTTTTTGTTTCAGAAAATTCTATTAATTTATCAATATTTCCAATCATATAATCATTAGATTTTTCTAATTCTTTTGGACAAAATAATTCATAAACTATATTTAACCAATCTCCATATTGTCTATCAATTAATTGTCCACCAATTTCAATTTCAACAGTTTTAATTAATGCATAACCTAATTTTTTAACCCATGCAAATTTTAAATATGGATCTGAATTATTATCAACAGTTAATAAAGATTGTTTAATTTCAGGCAATGTAACAACTAACCAAGTTTGTCCAATTAAATCACCATTTTGTGATATTGTACAAGTTGATTTTTTACCAAAATTTGGCATATGATTAAATTTTTGCATAATAGTTTCCATACTAAAATTAGTATGTCTTCTATAAACAATTTTAAAATATGTTATTTGAGGATCTTGAGTTATAAAAATATCTTGTATTCCTTTTGCTACAAGTTGTATTAAAGCACCAGTCATATATATAATAATAATATATATTACTTAATATATTTTAAATTTAGTTATATATAAAGAAATTTTTTTTTGGATATTTTAATAAAAATTCGTCTTGCATATTTCTTAATACATTTTTTAATGTGATAAATATATTGATTTGTTCTTCTATATCTTTAAAAATTAATTTTTTTCGTGTATTTGTTACTAAATCGATTTCTTCATTATTTTTAGGATTTATTTTAACATAATTTAATAAGAGTGTAATATGTTTATATAATATATCTTCAGACTGTTTAATAATTCTTATATTTTTAGCAAAAAAACTATTATCATTAATCTTGATTTTATCTGATATTTTTTGAAAAAGGCTTTGATAAAGTACAAGCATTTGATAATATAATTTATCTAATTCTTTTATTTTTAATTTTATATTTTGTGTAAAAGTATTAACTTGCGTAGTATTAGTTATAATTAAATCTAAATTTGCCATTATTATATCATTATAAATTGCACTTTTATTATAATTATTAGTTAAAAAGTCTTCATAATTTTTCATTAAATAAAATTTACTATCAAATTCAGTAAAATCTGGATTTAATAAAGTTGGATTAGAATTAACATAATCAACTAAATTTTGTAAATAATTTATTAAAAATATAAATCCTTGTGATTTGTTTGTTTTAAATTTATCTATTTTACTTAACCAATCAACTGTATTTTCAACAGTATATAATTCCAAATTATATTTATCATTGTGAACTTTATTAATTTTAAAATTAAAATTTTTTAAAATACTGATAATTATATTTGGTTCTATAGATTTTAAATTATCTTTAGCAATATCAAAAAAACTTTTATTATTTTTTAATAATTCTGAAATTATATTTTTATGAATATCTTTATATTCTGCATTATTAAAATTTAAAATTGCACCTAATAAATATTTTTGACAAGTAATAATATTAGTTTCATTTAATGCTAATCTTTTGCAAGTATCATTAAATAATTCTTCTGTTGTACTATCTGTAATATATACTTTTTTTAAATTACCAATATTTGGACCATCGTATCTAAATAAACCATTGTTATCTCTAAAAATAAATTCTTTAAATGTTTCTCTTTCTGGATTTAAATATTTTATAAGTAAATTATTAAAACTTGTATCATAATTATATAATGTCATTTTTTATATAATTATTAAAGAAAATTATATAAATTTAAAAATTAATCAAAAGCAGTGTTAATTTCATCAGGATCAACTTCTTTTTTAGCTAACATTTCAATTAATTTAGCTACTTTATCTTCTTTTTCTTTATAAATTGTAACTAAACCATTAAAATTTGTTTGTAATTCAGCAACATCTTTACCAGTAATTTTAACTTTAGTTGGGGCATATTTAAATAATTCATAAACGTCTATTACTTTGGACATAAATTCAAAATACTTAACTATTTCAGCTTGAGCTTGTTCTAATTTAAGAAATTCGGCATCAACTTGTGCAATTGAAACAGGATCTAATTCAATGTTAGAGATTGAATTAAGTAAAGCATCCCATACAGATTTAAGATATTTGTGTCCAGATGTGCCGTTGTTAAGACTTGATTTAAGCATATCAACTGCAACAGCACCGCCCATTTGTAAATAAGTTGGGACTTGAAGGTCATATCTATCATATAATTCTTTGATAAGATTATAGGTATTTGATGGTTGTAAAGCAGCAGCTCTTCTTGATGAATAAAATCTAGTTAAACCTTCAATTGCGACTTTTTTGGTTGTAGTTGGATCAACTGATTTACCAAATCTATCTTGTTTAGTAATTGGATCATATAAATCATTTTGGCCCATTGTTTTGGTATTAAGAATTTCTTCATTAAAGTTAACATAATCAACTAATTTTTGGAGATAAGTTTCTAAATCACCAGCAATACCAGCAGCTGAAGCATCAATACCTAATTTAGGTACAATTTTAGTTTTCCAGTAAGCAACAGAGACAATTTTCTTTCTACCATTAGTATCTTTTACTGCTTTAAAGCCAAATCTGTGAAGTAAAGCTAAAACAATTTCAGGGTGCATATTTTTTAATTCATTATCATCAACATTAGCATTGGTCATAGTATTACCTAATGTAGAAATGCAAGATTTGAGTTTATCTTTTGAACCATCAACTAAGCATTCATATAAAACATTTTCACAATTATTGCCATTAACACCATTGTTAAGACCATAGTTTGTGCAAGTTTTGTTGTTTAATGTTAATTCAGTTAAGTTACCATTCTTTTCAATTTTGTAGTATCTGTCACCGAGTTTAACAACTTTACTATCTTTAACTGTACCAGCAAAAGGTCCGGAAACATTAGCAACACCTGTACTATCTAAGCCCATATCTTTAGTTGATGAAGTTGCTATTTTATAGTTTTTCCATGCATCTTTTAATGTAGCAGATACATGTGAATCTAAAACAGCAAATGATGTTTTTGTTTCAGTTGATACGGGTAAATCTCCAGTTGGACCATTTGTAGCAGGAAATGTGGCTACTAAACCATTTAATTTATTGATACTAGATGTAAGAAATAATCCTAAATTGTTTTGATTTATAGTATCAAGAGAAGTTTCTAAATCTTCAATGCTTTTAGTATATCTTTCATTTGGATCAGAAGAAGCATGAGCAGAAGTATTAAATTCGAGTGTTCTTAATGCAGTTATTAAATCATTTTCAAATTGTTTGTATTCAGAATCACCAGCTAATAAAGTTCTAATAGAGGCATAAGGAGAGTTAACATTTAATGCTGTTACTGCAACATCAAAATTGCTTAATCCGTCAGTATTAATTAAAAGATATTGTCTACCTCTTTTATCACCATTAAATATAATGTCTGCGTCTTCAATTTTAAGAGTAGTCATATTTATTTATATTATAATTAATAGATAAAAAATAAATAATTATTATATAATACAAAATTTATATTAACTTATATTATATAAAAATTTATGAATTACAAAATCTATATTGTTGTAATTTTAGTTGTAATTTTGTTAATTTTACAATTTCAAAATCCCGAAGTAAAAGTCCAAAGTAAAGAAAATTTTGTATCTAATGATGATAATATCACTCTTAAATTATATTATACTAATTGGTGTGGTTGGTCTCAAAAGTTTTTACCAATTTGGGATGAATTAACAAAAAAAGTTAAGAAAGTCAATATGACAAAAATAGATTGTGAAAAAAATAAAGAATTATGTGAAGGTATCCCTGGATTTCCTTATTTAATTTTAGAAAAAAAGAAAGACGATAAAATAACTTATAAAGGTGACAGAACTGTTGATGGTATATTAGGATTTTTAGAAAAACATTCGTAAATAAATTACTTAAGAAATAATTAGTAATTTCTAATTATATTATGGCAAATAAATCTAACTTTACAATAAATTTTTATGAAGTTTTAGGTCTTGAACCTACAGCATCTTTAAAAGAAATTAAAACACAATATTCTAAATTGGTTGTAAAATACCATCCTGACAAAGTAAAAGATGGTTATGAATCTGCAATCTTTGAATTAATTCAAAGAGCATATGATACATTAAAAAGCGAACAAAAAAGACAAGAATATGATTTTTTTATTAAAAATTTACAAATGACCAAAAATAATGATCATCTTTCTTTAAAATCAAATTATGACAAATTCAGAGATCTTGAGGATACACAACCAAAAAATAAAGATGTAGCACAAGTAGAATTTGATAAAGTATTTAGTGATATGGATATTAAACATGGTATTAATAGAAATATTCTTGATGAAAAAATAGATACAGATACAATTGCCAATAAATTAGATGATTTACTTTTACAAAGAGAACAGGATGAAATTGAATTTAGTCAGAATACAATTTTTCGCGAAGGAGAAAACTTTGATTTATCAAAATTTAATGCAGCATTTGATATGTATAAAAGTACATCCGATAAGCAAATGACGAAACATTCAAATGTAGCGCCATTTAATTTTGATGGTAATTCTGCGTTTAGTGGACTTGATGTATATGATAAAGTCTATGATGATGAACATTGTGATGGTAATGATATGTTTTCAAATGTAAATATTGGTAAAGTTAATAAATTAGATGCAGATAGAATAAAAAATGTTGCTCCTGTTGATTATACATTTAATCATAATAATAAATCTACTAATTATGACGATGATTTAAAAAAAAGACTTGCGGAAAGAGATTTTGAAACAAAACAATATGATGGAATGAATTATGGTGATTTTAATACAGAAGATAAAACATTTCAATTTTCACACGAAATTGGAATTACAGAAAATTTATTAGATTGGGACGATAATAATGAAGATTTATTAAAAGCATGCAAAAAACTAATTGAATTAGAAAAAAGAAGCAGATAAATAATCATAACCATAATTTATAAATTGAATTATTTTTTCTTTATCAATATTTAGGTCAATAATACCAATATTATCAGTTTTAAGAATAACAGTATTATTTTCGAATCCATATATTGACTTTTTTGCAATACCTTGTGAAAATGATAAAAGAACACAAGATAAAAATTCTTCTAGATTTGTTATTTCTGAATATTTAATTTCTTCTAATAAATAAATACCTAATGTTTTATTTAAATTATCTTTAAATAAATCAATTGGATAATTATCTATAATTCCACCATCAACCCATAATTTATTATTATATTGTACAGGAGTAAAATATAATGGTATTGAAGTAGAAATTCTAACTGCTTCAATTATTTCTAATTTAGGATATTCTAAATAATTAAAATAATGACATTTTTTTTCATTAACACAAACACCAGTAACAATAAGATTTTTTTTTGTTTTATTATAAAATTCATCAAAAGTAATATTTTTATTAAATCCTTTCAATTCGAACATTTTTTCTAATATAATTTTTAAATTATTTCCATTATCTATTCCAAAAAAAGAAAAGAAATTATTATAATTTGCTTTTTTCATACGTGTAATATTAAATAACATTAAAAATTCTGTAAGTTCTTTTGAAGTAAATCCAATAGCCAATAAACATACAAAAAAAGCACCAATTGATGTTCCGGCAAAATTTTTAATATTTTTAATTACACCTAATTCTTCTAATTTTTTAATTATACCAACATAGTATAATCCTTTTACTCCCCCTCCACTAAATACAAGTGTATCAATTATTTGAATATTAATTGGTAATTTCTTATTATTTGTTTTAAGAATTTTATCCAAATTT
>JACCDO010116613.1_pt1 | contig 32523 bp, 28 predicted proteins | sample 7446101 | NCBI WGS metagenome assembly JACCDO01 (sample SAMN15323440, study PRJNA562643) | freshwater metagenome | isolation source: river surface water | place: USA:Blue River Watershed | collected 2017-08-16 | reverse complement strand
ATTTAACTTATGATATTAGATTTAAAGGTGACAATGAACCATTTAACCAAACTGATGAAATTGTCAGATTTAAAGATCCTAATCCATGGAATAAAGTTATTTACAAAGATAAAGAAAATAAATATTATTTAAAAATTAAAAATATAAATAAATACATTAATAAAATAATGTTATGGAAACAATTACCTACTGTTAATAGTGAAATGATTGATATTGATATAGAAAAGAATTATTTAATTATTAAATCTAAGGAAGAAGCAGAAGCTTTAGTTAATACTAATTTATTATTAAGCTATATTAACGATGAAATTGAACCAGATGATGTATTAGGTAAAAAATTTATACCTTCATCCATTAGAAAAGCTAAAAAACACAAGTTAGTTGCAACCAAATTAACTGAATTAATTAAAGACAATATTAAAAAATTAAATAAATCTAGTAAAAAAATAGATAATGAAGAAAATGAAGAACAACAAGATGAACAAGCTGAAATAAATAATACTGGTATTGTAAATCAATCAGTTGTTGTATCACCTACTAGTATTTCAATTGAACCACCTAATATTAATAATATTGTTAATAATATTGAACCTATGGTTAAACATGATTTACCTTTAGAAATGTTTTCTGAAGCTCCTAAAATAATGCCTTATGAAGGCACTGAATACGCATCAGTTAGATTTGGCGGCTTTTAAATACTTTTAATTACATACCATTTATAGTATTTAGTTAAATTATCCTCTTTACTCTGGAATGAATTAATAATTATGTATCCACGTTTTAATATATCATTAATATCAATGTAAGGTTCTTCTTTGATATTATTATGAATTGGAAATTTATAATAAACTGTATTATCTTTTCTTTCAATAAAATATTCATCAAAATCATACCGCTCATTATTTTCCATTGATACCAAATTAAATAATATTAAACTAGATGTTTTGGTAATTGATTTTAATTCATTCCAAAAATAATCAGTTGAAAAATGCATTAAACTATTTATCATCAAAACAACATCATAGTAATTCTTATTTAAGTTAATCCAATTATTATTTTTTCCTGCGCAAAGCGCAATATCATTATTATCCTTTGGCAAATTTTTATACGCAAACATTATATTTTTATTAATTGAATATTTATTAATTGCTTTGCATAACATATTAATATCTTTATCAATCCCAATATAATTATAATCTTTAATTGAATTATTTAAATACATTAATGATTTACCAGAACCACAGCCGAAATCAATAATGTTCGTATGTGGTTTAATATTAGAAAATAATCTTTTAATCATATTTATATTACTTTTAATAATAGTATTCCAATTGTTGTTAAATGTTTGATTTTCATGATATACATTTTCATACTTAACATATTTGTATTCTGTAAAATATAATGCATTAATTAATGTTGCTACAATATTAGTATTAGGTTTAGTTTTATCATGTCTAATTTCTTGTGCTACTAAATTATTATTAATATTATAATAACATCTATATATAGAGTTATTAATTAAATCACATTCAGATGTTACATCCCATTCATTATTTTCTCTATCTAACCATTTATTATTCAAATATAGCAAATCAATTGTATAAAATTTTTTAGGCTTAATTTTAATTTCACGAGAACCATCTAAAGGAGTTAATATTAAACCATCATTAAAATTATTAATAACCCATTCATCTATAGAGTTTTTCATATTAATAACATCAGTAAATGGCTCAATAAAATTAACAATATTATCAATATACCAAGCAGGTTTTGGATACCATCTATAATTATCATAATCTTCTTTCAAAAATTGTTTTAATTTATTTCTTTCATTATTAATATTATCAATCATCTCTTCTAAATTATTAATAATTGGAATATTTTTTTGACCATATTTATGCAAGCTATGAATATAATTATGTCTATCAATAATACTATTCATATGCAAAGAGTTATTATCAATATCAAATACCAAATATAAATCTAAATTTTCAATATATTCTACTTTTAATTTATTATCTAATAACCCATGCGGACTTGGAATAATATCTTTAGGAATACTATTTAATAAAACACCATCTGATTTTTCTTTTAATAGAAAATGTTTTTTATTATCCATGTTTTGTAATTGACCAGGGAATAAATGATAAGGAGGAATTGTATTAAACTTTTGATTAATCTGTGATAATAAATATGAATTTGAAGATAATACTGGTTTATTTGAGGTTGGTTTTAAATTCTTCAATTCATTCAAAATAGGATAAAGTTTTAGTTTTGTAATCATCTTCTTTTTATTTCTAATATTCTTAATAAATTTATAAATACAATATCTTACCATGTTAAATTGTTTTGCATAGGGACCAACACTTAACACAACATAAGGTAACAAAAACATTAATTTACTTAATGACATATTCAAATTAATACATTTTGATATATTGTGCATACTAAAACTATTAATAAAATTATGAAAATCATTATTGTTAATTACTTTAACTAATTGATTTTCATCCAAAATATTTGATAATAATTTATTAATTAATATTTCATAATTACTAATATATATATCACCATTAATTATTTTCTTACCGTATGCATTCCCACTATGTAATAGCATACTAATTACTAATATGTTTTTTTCATTATCTGTTTTTAAAATATTATACATTTCATTGTATAAGGCAACCATAAGGTGATTATTAATCATTAACATCTCAACAAACATATCAATCTCAATATATGATAGTTCTTTATAATAATATTTCAATACTGAAGGAATTAAAGTCACATTGGAAATACTACAACATGAATTAAAAATACAAAGAGAATAATCACTTAAATTTGGAAATACTGTATTCAAATAACGTAACCTGCGTAATATATATTTATGGTTCTTAAAATTTATAAATATATTATAAATTATATTTTTAATTGTATCAACATTTTTAAAATCAAATAATTCGTAATAATGTTTATCTTTAATAATATTTTGATATATCCGGTCGTCGGTATTATAAAATGAATCAACCAAAATTCTATCATATATGTGTGTAATATTTCTGATTTTTAGAATATTTATATACAATTGAAAAATGGGAAAAGTCCATGATTCACTCGATACATTAATAAGATTAATAATAGTTTCATCTGATAATGTATTAATATAATTATAATATTTGGCTAATATCTTTTGTCCATGCATACATTTATTAATCAAAATTAATAATTTAAATACAGGTGACTCAAAAGTAATTTCCTTTTTAATATACGGAATTAAATTAGATAAACATAATAGATACTCAAATTTATTTTTGTTTTTATATTCATATTTTATCTTGTACTGGATTGCATATATATTTTCTTTTAAGAAAGCTATAATTTCATTTTGAGACCGCCTTTTTATATAATCAACTTTATTCTCTAATTCATTAATGTCCATTATATTTATATTAGTGTTTTATCTTTTACTAAAAATCAATGATTATAATTATCAATATTTTTAATCTTTAATTAAGTTAATATCTAAATATAATTAATGAATATAAATAACATTAGTTTGAAATATAAAAAGTATAAATTAAAAAAAAGTAATGAAACAATGGAAGATATATGTAAGCCAAGTTCATTTAAATTACAACCACAACAAGCATTTCTAAGAGATTATTTTACAACTTCTAAAACAAAAGGTCTATTAATATATCATAAAATTGGAGCTGGAAAAACATGCACTGTTATTAGTATAACAGAACAATTAAAAAAGAAAATGCATATAATGGTAGTTCTACCAGCAGCATTAATTGGTAATTTTAAAGATGAATTAAAAAGTGAATGTGGTAAGTATATGACAGAAGAAGAAAGAGACATAATCAAAACACTTTCACCAAGGGACAAAATGTATTCTATAATTATGGAAAAAATAGATGAAAGAATAGATGAATATTATACTATATATAGTTATCATAAATTTGTAGAATTATGTCAATCTAATAAAATAAAATTAAGAAATACATTATTGGTAGTTGATGAAATACAAAATATGATATCAGAAACAGGTCCTTTCTATGAAAATATTAAAAAAGTGATTGATAATTCAGATGATAAAACTAGAATTATATTACTATCAGCTACTCCAATGTTTGATAAACCAGAAGAAATTGCATTAACATTAAACTTATTAAAATTAAAAGATGAAATGCCTATTGGTACTGAATTCAATTCAACATATTTACAACAAATACAAACAGATTCTGGTATAGATTATGAAGTTAAAAATATAGATAATTTTAAAAAATTCTTACCAAATATTATTTCTTATTATAGAGGAGCTCCACCTCAAAGTTTTCCAAAAACCATATTCAATGTTGTTAGATGTAATATGGAACCTTTTCAATATAAGAGTTATAGAACTATTATGGAAGCAGATGAAAAGAAAATATTTAAGAAAATGGATATTTTAAAATTACCATTAAATTTTATGCTTGGTCCTCGTATAATTAGTAATATTGCATTTCCAAATATGAGTATTGGAGAGAAAAGATTTTCTTCATTAGTTGGTAGAAATGTAGATAAAAAGAATATGTTAAAATATTCTAAAAAATTCTATAAAATATTAAATAAAGTAAATAAATCCGAAGGTCCAACGTTTGTATATAGTAATTTTAAAGATATAGGAGGAATAAAATGTATAGTAAAATATTTTGAACATAATGGATATAAAAATTATAGAACTCATGGACCAGGCAAAAAACGTTATGCTATTTGGTCCGGCGATGAATCATTAAAAGTGAAGGATGAAATAAAATTTATATATAATAAAAAAAATAATTCAGATGGTTCTCAAATTAGAGTTATGTTTGGTTCACCATCTATAAAAGAGGGTGTTTCTTTATTAAGAGTATCTCAGGTGCATATATTAGAACCATATTGGAACATGAGTAGAATGTTACAAATTATAGGCAGAGCAATAAGATTTTGTAGTCATAAAGATATGCCAACACGTAGAAGAAAAGTGGAAGTATTTTTATATCTAGCAACTCATCCAGGTATTAAAACAACTGATGAATATATATGGTCAATGGCTAAACGCAAACAAAAATTAATAGATAAATTTGAACATATATTAAAAGAAAATGCTATAGATTGTAAATTATTTTACAATAGAAATGTATATAAGGGAGATACACCTTTAAAATGTTCAAAATAATTATATAAATATGGAATAATATATAGTTTATTTTAAAATATATTATTTTTTTTCTGTATAATTATATATATATGAATACACGTGATAATTCAAAAGAAGAAAATATTGAGCATTTTTATGAAACTTCTAATATTACTATAATAATTACAATTTTAATGGTTTTAGCATTAATTGGAGGTCTTATTTATTATCTTAAATTCCATAAGCCATCAACTGCTATCAATTTTAAATATTTAAATTCATCCACATCTCCTGGTTTTGATTTAACATATACACCTAATTTATAAAAAATATAAATAAATTATATATAAATAATATATAATTTATAAATAATTTATATATATATATATATGAAAATATCTAGTTTATTTGAACAAGAATATTTTGAAAATTTGACTGAAAATGATTCTACAAAAAAACAGGAAAAAATTAAAAAAACATGGACGATTGGTGCAATAGTAGTTGGTTCCATATTCGGAGCCTTATTTTTATTGTGGTTAATTGCAGACATAATGACTTGGCGCAAGTCTAGCCCCGGATATGGTTCATTAAAATATTTAACATCATCGACATCTCCTAACTTTGATTTAACATATACTCCTAATTTATAAACTAATTTTATTATTTTATATATAGTTTTTTATATTTTTTATATAATATACTATATATGACAACTACTGAAACTAATATGATGATGACTTCTACCTCAAATCCAATTATGACAACAGAAAGTAATAATACAACTACTCAAGTAGCCAGTGTTCCTGCTCCTTTCCCTGCTCCTGTCCCTGTCCCTGCTCCTGTCCCTGCTACTTCCCCAGCTCCTGTCCCTGCTCCTGTCCCTGCTACTTCCCCAGCCCCAGCTCCAGCTCCTGCCCCTGTTCCTGTACCAAAACCTACAGAAAAGATGCCTTCTCCCGGAATGTTTATTCTTTATATTATATTAGTATTTGTTTTATTTATTCTAATAATTTTTATTATATCAAATTTTACTAGTAGTGTTGCTAATAATTCAATGCGTAATAAAATTTTATCCGAATCATCTAATTTAATTAATTTAACAGCAACACCATATATGTAATTAAAACATTTTTATCTACTACACATTACCTATATTGCAAAATTAATTAATAATTATAGTATATTTATTTTGTAGGATTGAATGATATATTTTCCTAATATCATTTAATTTTATTTTGCTTAACATACTTGAAATAATATTCTTTCTATTAAACATATAATTATTATCATAAATTTCAGGAAGAAAGTCAGCAACTATATCTCCAATGTTTGCATATTTTTTATTTAATTTTAAGTATATACTTTTTTTTATTAAATTAAAATTATTATTATCATAAGTATATAATAAATTATTAAATGATTGTAGAAAATCATTCATCTTTGATAAAATGATATCTGTTTCTAATTCTGATTGAACTTTAATTTTAATATAATAGCTACCATCAAAAACAAACTGTGCATTTACTAAATATCCTAATTGTTGTCTCGTTCTTAATTCATCAAATGCAGGCTTACTTATCATATCATTTAATATTAAAAATTTAGCTGATAATAATGCATTAAAATTATATCCAGATTTATCTTGAGGATATCTTAATATAAATTGAACACATTTATTATTTTCTTGAGTATTAGGATGTTTAATTTTGATTAAAGAGTGTTTAGGTACTTTACTATAAATAGTAGGGCTTTGTTTAATGGTTCTATTTAGATTATATGTATATAATCTATCTAAATTAGTTTTATTAATATTTCCATATATAACTGTTAATACTGGTAAATTATTTAAAAATATTAATTGATTTATTCTACCAAGTATATTACTTATACTAATATGATGAAATGCAGATAAATATTCTGTATATGAAAATACATAATCATATATATTCTCTTGAGTAATAGTATTAATATATTCCCACGGTGATAATTTAGAAACATTTTTAATATTTTCTCTAGTTTTGTTAATATGTAAATTTATAATTTCTTTAGAGAGTTTAATATTTCTAATTTTTTCTAATACATTATTAAAAAAATCAATATATTTATCATTATGTCCAATAATTGATAAACATATGAATCCTTTAATTTTTTTATTATTAAAATTAATAATATATCCCAATGATAATTCTTGGAAAAATAATATTTTTATATAATAATTAATAATATTAATAGCAATCATTGTTGTTAATGATGAAGACGCAGTATTGTATAAACTTTTATGATTAATATAAATTTCACCAATAACTATATTTTCATTAAATTTAGAAATACCTCCATACCAAAAATTATTTGTTAATTTAATTGGTATAAAATCAGTTAAATTTTTAATATGAACAGGTTTAATTATTAATTCTTTAATAGGAATATCTATATTTAAATTTACTATTTTTAAATCAATAAATGATTTAGTTAATTTACAATATGTTTTTTTATAAAATGGTTCAATTCTCATTTCATCTTTATTACATGCTTTAAGTTTTTCTTTGGTTCCATAAATTATATTACATTTACTAAAAACTAATAATTTTAATACATCATAAATTTTTTCAAATTTATAACTAGCTGAAGGATGGGTTTTTATTACTAATTTATTACCACTATAAATATATTTTTCTGGAAAATAATGCATATTAACACATATATCTGTTACTATTTCAGAATTAGGTTCCTTGTTTGAATTATTAAAATTAAAATCATCTACTTCTAAAATATATTTATATAATTCAACCCAATTAAGATTTTTTAAATTATCAAAATAGTTTCTAATAATAATATTAATATTAATTATCGCTTCTTTGATATTAATTTCTTTTGTTAATGGAGCAATATTAACAACTAATGAATATATTCCATTTTCTAAATAATTAGTCATAATTCCGGTTGAATATTTTGATTTAATTAGTATATTTTTTAAATTATTGCTAGAATTTAAATTTATTATTTTATCTATAATTTCAATTGTTTTATCATAATGATAATCAAATATTGGTTTTACATCCCAATAATATAAAATATAATTATTATCCTTTACAGGTCTTAATATATATTCATTATTAAATGAATCAAACTTTGACTCATCAAAATTTGTATAAGAAACATCTTTATATTTAATTTCACTAAAAAATTCATTTATTATATCCTCCACATATTTTATATCTAAATTACTTGTAATTACTAATGTCATATTATTTGCACAATAATACTTATTATAAAACTTAATCATTTCATCTCTTACTTTTTCAATATCATCTCCCAATGTTTCATGAGAACCGGTAGTAAATCTATTAGATTTAGAATCTTTGTTAGTTAGTGTAAATAGTAGCTGTCTGTTAATCCACATGTCTGAATTTAAATTTTTCATATGTTCTGAATTAATTGCATTTATTTCTCTAGAAACACAATTAATATCGAATAAAGGATCTATAAAAAATCTAGAAAATATATCTAATATTTCTCTCAAATTTTTGCTCAAAACATTTAAATAATAAACTGTTTCAAATAAATCTGTATATGCATTAGAATCACCTCCCAAGTCACTTAATCTACCCATAAAATAATGTTCATCTTTATATTTTTTACTTCCCATAAATAACATATGTTCTAAAAAATGTGCTAATCCCATATATTCAATTGGGTCGTTAAGAGCCCCGGCTCTAATACTAACAGCTATATTTGAAACAGTAGTATCTTTATCTCTAACAACTGTATATTTTAACCCATTTTTTAAAATACCATATTTAAATTCTCTTGATTCATTTTCTGGTAGTAATATCATTATATTATGAGATATAAAATTCTTTAAGAATTTTATATCCTACGGTAATCTTATTATAATAATAGTTTATTATTATCTATAAAAAACCTATCTATAAAATTATTTTGATAAAATTTAATAAGAATATTACATAATTTAATAAATAATAAAGGATCCAAGTTTTTTAAATTAAATGTTTCTAAATTATTTTCATACCATACTCCTTTGATATTTTTACTTATAACATTTAATAAACTTTGAACATATCTAATATTTGTAAATTCTAATTCATATTGTTTATCTAATAAATATGGAGTAATAAATAAATGATGCGATATTGGATTGAAATATTCATTTTTTACTAAATTACTATTTAATAATCTATTTAATGTTTTAGTTTGAAATAAATTCATATCATTATCATTTATAAACTTTATAATATTATCAATAGAAGGCGCAATATTGTCTTTAAAATAAAATATATTATACGGTGTATATAAATTAAAATCATATAAAAATATTTGATTTAATGCTACAAACATATTTAAATAATCACTAATATTATTACTCGCAATTTCATTATATTTCTTATAAGAATCCTCTAAATTTTCAAAAAATATTTTAAATGGTCTATTAAAAATGTTATCTGTCATATCCGCTGATTCTTGACATACATAATTATATAATGATTGATAACCATTTTGTTCTAAATAAAACCCTTTATTTATTTCCATATATTTATATTCTATATTGTTTTTAATAAAATAATTATTAACTATGTCTTCAATGGATGAATAATTTTCAATATTAACTAAAATATTATATGGCATCTTGTAAAATCTATTTAAAATTACTGTAGAGAATGAATTTTTATTTTTAATAGCAATTAACCATTTACTTAAATTTACAAAATTTATTAAACATTCGACATTTAAATTTATAATAAATTCAGACTCCTTATATAATAAATAATGAGTTTCAAATATAGTTTTTAAAGATAGTTCAGGACCAATTTCATAACTAGGAGGCATAATATCATTTCCAAATAATATTAATAAACATAATAAATCAAATATGATATTTATACTAATATTATTACTATCTATACTAATATTATTTATATTTGCATATTTTTCTATTAATAAATTTATTATTCTTTTACCATTATACAAAGTCTTTTCATTTTTATTATTAGAATAATTAATTAACATTAAATTTATTTGTACATTTTTTGATAAGGATAATATTTGATACCATATTAATAAAAATATAAAATCCGAATCACATGAATGAAGAGCAATTAACCCGTCTATTTTATTATCTATTATATATTTAAAAATTTTATAATCAGCTTCTCCGTATATGGTACTATTATTAAAATTAATACTAATACCACTACTATTATTATATGATTTTACCATTTTTTTCTCAAGTTCATTACATATTTTTATAATAGCAGGTGAAAATGGACCAAGTGATTTATCAAATGAATATAAATTATTTACCCATTCAAAATAATCATATGTAATTTCATCTTCTGTTATAACTGTATTAATAATTTTATCAAAATGTTTTTTAAATATACTTTTTCTATTTTTTGAATCCAAATAAGTCTTCATTCTTCTGCGTCGTTGTTCTAATATTTTAGAATATGTTGGTATTCCATCAAAAAATATATTTATTGATTTTATAAATTGTAAATTATGCGTACTGATAATATTATGATTTAATTTATTATAAATATGATAAATTAATAAATCTGTTGCATTATCATTTAAATATTTTTTTAAATTATCTATTATTTCTTGGATATTACTACCATCTAAAATTTCATCCATATTAATATTTAATTCCTTCCAATGATAACTATTAAATATGTTTTTTAATTTTTCATTAATTATATTTATATTTGTATAACTAACACCAAAAATAATCATGATTATTTTATTTATTTCTTCTTCTAATTCATTTATGCTATTATAAATTAAAAAGTTCATATCAAAAAAAATATGTTGAGCAACAACATAAGGTACGTCAAATAATTCATCACTTACATTTGGTAAGTTTTTATTAAAAAAATATAATAATTTATCAAATCCCATTATTAATTATTTTAATAATTATTCCTTAAATAAGTCAATATATCAAACATAACCCTACAATCGATTTCATTATATTTACTGATATCTTTCATTATTTTATTATTTTTAATAGAACCACTGTTTTCATTATAAATATTAAATGCAAGCATCATTGCTTGCAATCCATTTGTTGTATTCATATTATCCCATGTTGTTTTAATCATATTATGATTATACATAGCATTTGCAATAGTTTTTAATGAAAAATTTAATGCACCTTTCACAACTATATTATTTTCAACAAATAATTTATATAAATCAAAACTATTATTGTAACTCAATGAAGGAATATTTAATCTATCATGCTTATTTGCAAACCTATTATAAAAATTAATTTCTGCATTAGACCAATGAATAAATCTAATTTCTGATTTATCCTTATTTATAGACAAAAGCTCATCAATATACTCCCACATATCTTGAATCATTTTTAATTCAGAATTATTATTGTTTTCTTCTAATATAAATGATTTGAATTTAAATTTATTAGACTGAGATTTATATCCTAAACCAATCATAAAAATCATTGAATTATCTATATTTTCTAAATCTTCAGATAACTGCCCTACATTACTATTAATTACTTCAAAATCAATATATAGTTCTAAAATATTATTATCTTCTCTCCAGTAATTATCTTTAATTAAATCATCTGTTCTAATTAAATCATAACGACTTCTATTTATATTAACTATATTATCAATAGTTGTTGATACATGTTTATTAGTAATGTTCAATATTTCAGATGAAAATCTTCTATCACGCCAACTATAAATATTTTTTTTATGAGCTAATTCTCTTTTACCTACACCACACCACCAAATATTTGTTATTTCTCCTATTTTATCAGCAATATCTGATTTTATTTTCCAATAATTACTTTCTTTATTTGCTTTCATATTTGGATAAAGTTCAGAAACAGATGGTTTTGGTAATATTTTCCAAGTATGACCATTATTTCTCATATTAATAATCCATTCAATTGCATCTGTTACTTTATCATGCACTAATTTATCAGAATCTTCAAAATCAATAAATGCTAAAGACTCTATATAATTATCATTTATAACAGTTACATTATTTTTAGTAAATATATTTCTTTTACCTAATATAAATCCATATCTAGGAAAATAACCCTGAACAGACATTAAGAGTCTATTATAAATATTTATTTGACCCTTATATGCAATAACATTTCCTATATTTTTTAAATAATTCTGCTTACTATTGAAATATAAAGTTGAATGTTTAATATCCACTACCACATAATAAAATTTTGTTCCTAATAAATTATTATCACATTCACTATTAATATTAATATTAAATAATTTATTCATTATATCAGACCTAACTAATAAATCAGGTGTTCCATATATATTATTATTATAATCATGTAATATACCTTGATATATTATTTCAACACCTTGTTTCATTAATTCAACTGTTTCTAAATGTTTATTATAATCTTGACTATCACTATAATTTTCTCCAATTTGAATAACATCATACTCTTCTCTTAATTTATTCACAATTAGTTTTTCAAATTCTAACCCTTGACTCATAATAAAAGTAGTATGAGAATCATATTGCCATTCGTTTTTAATATTAACATTAGTTTTATTTTTAATAACAGTATTAATATTATGATTTGCAGTTTTAATATTATAGTATTTTAACCAATCAACTATAGGGTCATCAATCATATAATTTCTTATAGCAGAACCTGAAACCATATTAGACCAAATATTATTGGTTTTCTGTTTTTTATTATAATTTATATTATCTGTATTTTTCCTTTTTCTATCCATTATTTGAATATAAAAAAGGTCTTTATATAGCATTAGTTTAAAATTAATATTAAAAATATATTAATTTTTAATGACATCAAGTGTAACACCGGAAATAAAAGATATTAAAATTGAGAAAATTGCAAAAATCAGTAAAGTAGCCAAGGCTGCCAAAAAAGTTGTTAAACATATCTCAAGTGAAAAATCACCATTATCAGAATCATCAGTTTTATCTAAATCTTTAACAGATACTAAACAAAATAATTCTATTGTTGATAAAGTATTAATGTTTGTAAAACATCCAAAATTTAAATGGGTTATTTTAGGGGTTATTTTAATTGGAGTTGCTCTAGGATATTTTAGATATCAACAAAAAATTAAAGCTGCTAAAAGCAAATTAGAAAAAAATGGTGTGAAAAATGCTGACAATGATTTATTAAGACAACAATTATTAAAACAACAATTTGAGATGGCACAAATGCAAGCAGCTCAAGCACAACAACTTGCACAAATGCAAGCATCGCGCGCATCACAAGCATCACAAGCATCTCAAGCATCTCAAGCATCACAAGAATCTCAAGCATCACAACAAGTATTAAAAGAATCAATTGTTAATACAAAGAAAGGAAAGAAACAAATACCACCAACTCCTTCTGATTCTTCTGAAGATTCAAATAGTTCAGAAGAAGTTTTTATAGAAGATCAAAATGTGATGAGGCATAACTTAACACAAGAAGAAATGAATGCAATTGATAGACATTTAGAAGATGTTAATATCGATAATCTAAATGAATAATTTATTTTCTAATAATTTTGCATTTAGGATCCATTTTAAATGTTTTATTTTTATTTTGTTTAGGAACAATTTTCAATATACATTTTCCCTTAACACCGTATAAAGATTCAGTACATCCTTTTTCTTTATTTACACGTATTTCTTTTCCATTTAAACAACGAGAACGAAAGTGTTCAAATCTATCACGAACCATTTCATAAGTTAATCCAGATTTTTTATTTAACATTGTATTAACTATTTCATGTAAATTATATACCCATCTAGATAATGTATCTCTGTTTTTCATAACACTCATATTTAATGGATATTTTTTAAGATTATTACTTAAGTTATCTCTACAATACTTACAAGGTAATATATTTTTTAAATTTGAATAAAAATCATAATAATTTTTCTTTTGTTCTTTAGTTGGCTCTATTGGATAATTAAAACTAATTGTATGTAAAATAAACCACATAGGAGGACCCCATATAGAAGTCATCATTCCATCAGGTGAATTATAATCATCATCTGTAAATATTTTTTTACTCATTTATATATTAATATAATTTATATAATTTATATTAAAATATATTATTAAAATATATTATTGATATATGTATTAATATTAATACATGAATGTAATGGTTTATAAGTATCTTCCATTTTATTAATTCCTTTTTGGCTTATTATTTTAAAGTTATATACTTCTAATAATAAATCTAATACTCTATCAGAATGAGCTAACCCAATATGAATTATAGTATTTTTAGAACTATTATTAATTAATAAAATAATATACCACTCCATAATTAAACTTAATAAGTTATTTATTTTTTCTAATATAGATGAATCATGTTTTAGTACATATAATAATTCTTTATCCATAAAACTTTCATATTCATCTATAAATAATAAATATAATTCTTTTATTTCATAAAAATGTTTAATAACCGCTTTTTTATATGGTTCTCTTAATTTTAATACTTGAGGTAATATATATTTCATCATTAAATTTGTTTTTTTAAAATTAAATAAATTATTTAATATTTCTAAATATTTTTTAAATAAAAATTGTCCTAATTGTGATTTTGTATAACATAATTCCCATGAAAATGGAATTAATAATGGTCTAATATCAACTAATTTAATTTTTTTATTATTTATACTTAAACGTTTCAAATTTTGTGTATGAGGAGAAGATGGCCATAATTCTTTCAAGTTTTTTAAATAATCTCTTAAAACTTCTTCTAATAATATATCATTATCATCTTCTTGACCTTTAGTCGATAACCATTTATCTATAAACGTTGAATCTTTTGAACAATAACTAACACCATCATGTACATCTGCTAATAATAATACATATTTATTTAATACTTCATTTTTTAATAAAGTAAATCCTACAGAACCAGATATATTCATATTAATATAATTAATATTATTAATATAATTAATATAATTAATCTTCGTCCTCGTCCTCGTCCTCATCCTCTTCATCGCTAGAAGATTCGTTATAACGAAATTCTTCAGGAGCTACATCGAATGTTATTTCTTCATAACGATTTATTGTCTCCATTACAGGAGAACTACTATGATAAATCCACCAAATACGAGTAAGTAATTTAGATAAGAGTCGTGTAACAGGTTGTTCGCGACAATGGTAAAAATAATGTTGAATATTACGAATTTTTTCGCCAAAATTCATAAGACGTTCTCGTAATTTGCTCTTTTCATAACTGTTATGGTCTGAAGAAGTAATAATAAGGGTATTATGACGAATACATTCAAAAATTTTACTATCAATCTTAGTTACTTGATTATCAAGACCTAAAGTTTCAAGATGTTCTCCAATAGGATATTCAATAGACAATGGTTCTAATACATGAGAATCTGTTGCTTCATATACATCAATAAAATGAGAAATAAACTTTGCAAATTCAATTTGGGTATTCTCGTTTTTATAGTTACAATTATGAAACAATTTACGAATGTAAATTACCAAAAATGCAATTCGGAACACATCCTCAGAATGGCGCAAACGCCAAAGCATATGGTTAAATGCTAAATTATCACTTGTTGCAAATTTCCATCCATCTTCCAATGTAGAACTAATATTACTATAAAATTCATCAGCATCTTCGTTTGTTATACTATTTTTGAGAAAATTTTTCATTGTATTATTCCATTTATCTTCACCAGATAATTTTGAAGCAAAACATGAACCATAAAACATGGTATCACATCCAACAACATCTGGAATAACACTTGTAGTTAATTCTTTAATTTGAGTCCAATTATAACCTAAAAGCATTACATTGCCTTCTTTATCCAAACCACGACGACCAGCACGACCTGCCATCTGGTGATACATCATGCTATTAATATTACGATCTGGAGTGATAAGAGTTGTTCGGAAAGGCATAGATACACCAAATACAAGACTCTCGTCACTAAATACTAAACCTAACTTACCACTACATGCTAAGTTTTGAATAATATGAAGGTAAGGTTCGGGTAAGCCTTTAGCATAAACACCAATACCACGCCACAGCAAATCAATAATATAATGATATTCGTATCCATTCTGTGGAAAATATTGTTTAAGCTCTTTATTCCATTCATCAATCATATGTTGATTGAAAGGTTGAGTTAAATTCATAATAAAATCAGGATGTGGTTCATAAATAGACACATCCACTACATGCTCTTCCATCTTTTCAATCTGGTCAGTCATCATAAGTTTAGTCATCTTTTTATCACCAATCTTATTCATATTAATATTCACACTCTTCTTTTTACCGTGCTTATCTGTTACAATCACGTCTTGGCCTATTTTCTTTTCATTTGCCTTTGAACGGGATAACAATGTCATTCTTTCTGTCATTAATTTTGGATGAGCTCGTTCTTCTTCATCGCGAATACGTTTGCTCAATTTACGAACAATGTCAAGACACAAATGAGAATCTGTTTGAAATACAATTGCTGGTGTTTTATCTTCGCGTTTCAATTTCATAACAACGTCGTATAAATCATAATTAATATTTGCTTCAAACGGTTCTTGAATAATAATACTAGTAATAGCCTTTGTATGTTTTCTAGTTTCAATACATGTTACCATAAAATTAATAAGCTTATCAAAATATTGATTAGCTTGGTCTAAGGTAATACGAGATTTCATATTATTAAAATATTCATGAATCTTCAAATCTTTTGGCAAAATTTTATCTAATTTAATTGCCAACTCCCAAATATCAGGAGGTGTCGGATTCAATGATTTAGATAAAATAGATTTATTATTAAAATCTTCAATTGTAACAGATGATAGAGGACTAATACGATGGAAATTTACTTGACCAACTCCTTTTGGTTGCTCAATTGTTTCTACATACCATTTTTGCAAATTAATAAAACGTTTAGAACATTTAACAACACTAATATCATGACCATTCAATATAAACCATTTTTGTAGTTCTTCAATATTACCAATAGTAGCTGATAATGCTAAAATTGGAATAGTGTTATAACGTTTAATAATTAATTCCATTTCTTTGCAATTTTCATTACCAATCATATGGATTTCATCAATAACTACCCAATCAAATGTACAACCTTCTTTATCAAATAAAGGCAAATAATCAACCAAATATTGAGGCGTTCCGACAACTACACCAACACTTTTAATTTTCTTAATTAGTTCATCACGAACAATTTCAGATTGAAACGTACGAGTGATAATTGGAACATCTTTATCAATAATTTTAGAAATCATTGCAGACATTTGCCAAGCTAATGGGTCAGATGGAACAACAACAATTGCATTAATAGATTTTTTAGACTCATTTTTCTTTGTATAAAGATAACCAGTCATAATAGATTTACCAGCAGAAGTCGGAGCAGATACAATAGTACTTACATTATTATCTATATTTGTAATGACTTCTTTTTGAAAATCATCTAGTTGAACAAAACCAGACTCATTGAGAGGAGGCATATTCGTATGAAATTTATTAAATTGCAATTCAATTGTATCTAGTTGCGAAATAATTTTCTTAATAGTAATAATTAAAGTAGAATACTCCTCTAATAACTCATCGTTTGGTTTAAATTCAAGAATCTTATTGTATGTATTATAAACCATATCATTCAAATTACGAGAAATTAAGAACTCAATCATTTTAAACAATAAACGGATTTTTCCTTCTTTGGTTTCCATTTTTGCATTCAAACCTTGAGTTTCTAAATGTTTCAAATCAATCCTCAACAGTTCTTTCTGTTTTTCTAAATAATTATTAACAATAATTGTATCTTTCTTATTGAGATTTTCTCCAGCATTTTTACGTGCAAGAACTTTCTCTTCATAAGGGATAACAGGCTTCATTAATGATGGAATTTTAAAAGGATCGAAACTACCAGAAGGACAATTCTGTTTAACATATTGTTCATTCATTTGAGAACTTTTCTTACCACGTTGAGTAGCACTTAACGTTGCTTCCCAATCGCCTTTAGTATCAACAAAAGGTGTTTTACCACCAGTAGAATTAGGGTGTTTGCGAGCTTTAAAGCGTTGCATATCTAAACAATATATAATTTATTCTTTAATAGCGTATTAATTTCAATTTTTTCACAAAATTAATTGCTATCTGTGGTATTGTTATAACAGTTAATATGTGTATATTATTATAAAATAATCACACATAACACATGGTTTATTAAAATAATGATGCGCTTCGCGCAGTTTTTTATTGAGTATTAGAAATAATATATCTTAAACTCATATTAATATTACCTTCAAAATATTGTAATACAGACATTAATAGAATATCATTCCTACAAATATTAATATTTAATAATATTGTTTTCATGTCATTTAATTCTTTATGATATGTAAATTCTTCTTTAATAATCATTTTAATTTTATAACTAATATTACCATTAGTTATATAATTAGCGACTTTATTAAAATATTCAGGTTTTTCAATACAAATACGTAATAATGTTAAAAAATCAGGATCTTTGCACAAATTAATAGTAGGTGTATTAGTATCATTAATAGAAATATTTTCTTCAAATGAAAAAATATTTGAAATTAGTTTTTCAATTAAAATTTTATCAGTAACAAACATATAAATTGTAATTTCTGGTTGTTCAAGAGTTACTAAATTATCTTCGTAGTTATTTAATGTAGAACCATTTGATATAAATTTAATTTTTGAAAATTCTTCATCAGTTATTTTTTTAATATTTAAGCATTTTTTTAAATCAGGTATTTTAAAGTCAATAGACGATGATTTAATGATATAATCATTCTTTAGCTGTCCTACTAATTTAAGTACAATTGTTGCCATTTAATAAGTTTATATTTGTTTATAAATATTAAATATCAATTTTTCTAATCATTAAAAATTTCCATCAACTTTATGAAATATTAGAAATGATGTTAAACCGAACAAAACATCAATTAATAAAGGTATCCATGCATAATCATTTTGTGTAATTGCTAAATAGGCAAATAGGAAATATAATAATGCATGAACTGGTCTTAAATTATTCCACCAAATTTTATCACCAAATACTTCAGGTCCTGTTTCTCTTGCACCAGTAATAAATATAATACTAAATCCAATTGCAATTATTAATCCTAAATATCCCATATACGGTAAATATTTTTTATCTAAAAATTTTGCAAGTAATACAAATAATGTTCTGGTTCCTATACAACCAATTAAAAATGCTAACATTCTTTTTCTTATATTGTTCATAATATATAAATATATTATACTATATAAAAAAAACAATTACTATTATATTAATATGAAAGGAATTATTAATATTGGAAACAGCTGTTATTTAAATTCAGCAGTTCAAATGTTGTTCAATTGTTCAGATTTTAGAAAATTATGTAATAATACTAATCTTAATAAACTAATTAATAATTATGATGATAATAATATAAATTTATTTAATCCATCTGAAATTAAACATATAGTGGCTAGTAATAATAAAATGTTCGCTAATAACAATCAACATGATAGTTATGAGTTTATGATTTATTTATTAGATTTACTATCTTCGATTAATAATAAAAATAAGGATTTATATAATTTATTTGGTATTAAAACAAGAACAAATATTAAATGTAAATTATTATATTGTTTGCATGAAAGTGAAAATACTGTTACAGAATTATTTTTAAATTTACCATTAACTAGTGATTTATCAGAATCCTATAGATTATATAAAGCAACTGATATTCTTTCTGAAAAAAATAATAATGGTTATAAATGTGATAAATGTAAAAAAATATCAATTGCTAGAAAAAATACAAATATATCATTCTGGCCTAATAATCTTATTATTGTTCTTAAAAGATTTAATCAATCAATTAGTAAAGATAATAGAAAAGTTAATATTCCATTATTATGGCGTCATGGTTATAAACTTAAAGGTGGAATAATTCATATTGGATTATATGGAGGAGGTCATTATGTTTATTTTGGTGAAGAAAATGGTGTTTGGTATTTATGTAACGATTCTCATGTTAGTATTATTAATGATATTGATGGATTTATGAAAAATCAAGGAGCGATGAGTTATATAATGTTATATAATAAATAATTAAAAATTAACAGGTTTATAGTTAATATTTTTAAGAGCCTTGCCTGTTGATTTGTTTTTAACTAAATAATAATCACTATTAGATGATTTATAATAATAAGGACTATCATATGGACAATAAACATTTTTAGTTTCAACTGCATCTTCTCCATATTTATTTTTGTATTCTTCGTAATATGTATTATGAATATTTCTTTTCATAATATAATCATCTACTGTGTTAATAGCCTCTTCTTCATTTTTACATAATTTAGACATATTTGATTCATGTACAATATTAAATATTTTATTAATATCAATATATAAACTAAATCCTAACATATAAGTAATATTAATTGTTTTTAATAATGATGCATATAAATTTATAATATTTTTTGTTTCTAATAAATTATTTTTAATTAAATATATATTATTAACTAATATTTTATAAATTTCATTTGGATTTTCATTATTAACTAAATTAGTTTGTTTTGTAAAATTATAATAATTATAAAAACTACCATAAAAACAATCAAACATATTATTAGGATTTAAATTATAAGTATAACAAGCTCCATATAATACATACAATAAATCAGCAATTGCATCCATAGTTTCTGTACGATTATTAGTTCTCATTGCAAATCCTAATTCTTCAATACCTTCTTCGTGAATTAGACTGTATCTATAATTAGCATCTTTAATATTATTAACATTATTGTCTAGTGGATTACCTTCATGGATATTATAAACTTTATAATCAAAAGCTTTATTAAATTCACAAACTAAATCAAAATGAGATTTCATTATATTATATTGATAACTTTTTTTTATATAATCTTTTTGGTTAATTATAATCTAAATAATTTATATATGGAAAGTAATTATAGACATTTATATGAATATGAATATTATAAATATAAAACAAAATATATAAATCTTAAAAAAAAATTAAATAATGAAATGACTGGTGGTGGTAATAAAGTAGATGTTATTTTATTTAAAGCCGAATGGTGCGGCCATTGTGTTAAATTAAAACCAACTTGGGGAAAGCTTCAAGAAAAATTTAATAAAAAATTTAATTTTATAACATATGATGCTGATAAAGATACTAAAATATTTGAAAAATATAAAGTTGATGCATTTCCAACCATTATATTACAAGACGGAGAACATAAAAAGGAATATGACGGCCCTAGAGACATGGAAAGCTTAGAAAGCTTATTTAATAATTTAGAATCAATTGAGTAATTTATTTAATAATTAAAGATATACATCTATAATTATTAGAGATGGACTTATACGATATTCTACAAATATCCCCAGATTCAAATATAGAAACTATTAAAAAAGCTTATAGAAATTTAGCTAAACAAAATCATCCAGATAAAGGAGGAGATAAAGAAAAATTTCAACAAATAAACTATGCTTATAATATCTTAATGAATGAAAAAACTAGAATGCAATACGATAATTTAAAGAAACCAGAGAAAAATAAATTAGTTAAATTTTTAGAAGATTGGTTTAAAAAACAACCAAACTATAAAAATGTTTTTAAAATTAGTGATAAATTATTAAGTGAAATTATTAATAATATTGAAATTTATGATTTTAATGATATTTTAGGATTATTTAGTAAAATGATAATTCCTAAAAAGAAAAATATTCCAATTGATTGCTCAGATACAGAAACTAATTATTGGGATAGTAGTAGTGCAGAATATTATAATTTTAATGAACTGCCAATTAAATATCATTGTTATAACACCAATAATATTAAATTAGAATTAAAATGTACATTAGATGAAGTTAAGACTTGTCATGAATGAAAAATTAAAATTAAACGAAAACAAAATAATGATTTTATAGAAACATATTTTATTTTACATGTAGTCACCCTTATATTGTATTTAATAACGGAGGTGACAATGACGGTCATTTAATTATTAATTTAGTTTTACCAAATAATTATAAATGGTATTCGGATTTTATTTATTATAATGTTAATATAAATTTATATCAATTTATTTATGGATTAGATGTAAAAGAATATGATATTAAATCTTGGATTCCTTATAAAGATGGAATGACTATAAATATTTGTTATATTAATAATTATATTTTAGCAGTTAAAGCAAATATTATTTATAATGATAATGAAAATAATAAAGAAATATTAGCACAATTAATATAATATTAATATAATATTTATGCGTTAATAACTTCAGAACCCTCCTTGTAAAAGTGAGCGATAAAAGTTTGAATATCACGGTTGCGGATTTCGTCACCTTCCTTGCGTTTAAGCTTCTTTGCAGTTGCTTTATCAAGAATAATAACTTTTGTTTCCTTCCCAGATTCTTCATCCTTCTTTGTCTTCATCAGATTAAGCTCAGTAAATTTTTGATTCAGTAGTTTAGTAACTTGAGGACGGCTCATAAGCTCACCCTTGTTGATACCAATGAAAGCACGTAGAAGTTCAGGAACCTCTACTTGCTTATTAAAACCACCCTTTCCAGCATTTTCAGTCTTGCGTGGTTTTTTCTTACTAATATCGTGTTTAAAAATTTTTTCGAACCGCTTAATAACTGCAGATAGTTCGCGAATAGATTTCTTACGAGCAGATTGATATTCTTTCTGCTCCTTTTCAAATGCTTTTTCTTTTTCAATAAAATCATTGTCAGAAGATTCAAGTGATGTAAAACGAATAAGAATATCATTGAATAGTTCTTCACTGCTCAATTTTTTGATTTTCTTTTTATCAGTATCAGCATCAGTATCGACTTCATTCTCAGAACTAGATTCAGACTCATTTTCTACTTCAACTTCATCAATTTCGTCTTCGGACAGTTCTTCTTTAACAATCTTTGCAGTGGCTTTAGGCATTTATTATAATAAAACCTACTTAATCAACATATTTAAATATCAATTTTTATGGCTTTTCAATATCCATAAACACTATTGGTATAGATAGAAAAAGTAATACACGAAGCGTTATTTTCTATCTCCCAATCAATTTTTATTAAAAACCTTTAGTATTTATATATCAAAAGAAACTACTATATCAGTATTATCATTATTATATTCTATTTTAATATAATTTATTTGTTTTTTACATAAAGTTGTTCTTTTTTTACCAATATTATATCTTGAACGTTTTTTAACAGTTTTATTAGTTAAAAGTTCATTTTGAATAGTATTATAATTATCAACACAATAATCATATATTTTTTTAGTAAAAAACCACCTATAAAAGTTTAATTGACCTATTGTTGTTATTATACAATTATTATTAGAGAAGAAAGGTATTCGTTCCCCTCTGCCAAATGGATCGAAATATTTTTTTTTATGTGCTTTTAATTGGTCTTTATAAGAACTATGTACAGTAAATATTATTGATTTTTCTCTTTCGTCTAATAAATATGATATATTATGAACCATAGAATATTTAGTTACAAAATATTCAAATGTTCTTCGTGATATGGCACTAGTACCCTCAATTATATCTAATAATAAATCAAAATATTTACTATTATTATAGAATTCCTCTAATGATTTTAAAAGGAGAACTTCTTGGGATGTTAGATTTAATTTTTTATATACACAACTATTATATGTTGGTTCCATATAATAGTAATATTTATCTATCTTTATATTAATTATCTGAACTTGTAGAGGAATTTAGTTGATTATTTTCAACTGGTTCGTCGCTCGAATTTACTGTAAACATATTGTCATTAGAAAAATTTTCATCATGATTATTAACGCTCATTAATTTAGTATCAGATTTATCTGGTGTATCTAATAATTCTAATACAGATGATGTTATTTCACTTTCTGATCTAATAAATATTGATGAGTTATAATTAGAACAAAGATCATTTACAGTATCAATTACTGTTTCTCCTTCATCTTCACTATCATCTATCATTTTATAATTATATGCAATCTTCATACATGGAGTAAAACTTAATAATATTGGTCTAATAAAAACACCAAAACCATTATTATTTATCCAAATTGCATAAATCTCTAAAATACATTTTAACCAACAATCTTTGTTTATTTCCTCTATGTTTATTTTTGTATTATTATTTTGAACTAATGTCTCAAAATCATCAGTTCTTAATAGTTTTAATCTAATTACACCGTTTTTATTTCTTTCATCTACAGATTCTCTTATTATTTTTTGATATTTCATTGATTTAACATTTGCAAATCTTTCAAACCATTTGTTATTATGTTTCGCATCTTTTATTATTTTTTTATCTAATTTATTTAAAAAATTAATAAATGGTTCCATTTTGTTTTGTTCTTTCCCTATTAAAGGTACATCTAGTTCAAATATATTATTTTTATTTTGAACATTGTTTATAGAAATCATTGATGGAGTCTGAAATACTAAATTTTTAAACTTGTTATTATCATCATATTTTATATATATTACAGTCTTCTTATTATTGTATTTAATATCTGTATAAATAATATTATTCAAATCAATTTCATTAAATCTATAAGGAGTTTTTGATGACATTTATATTATTTAATCTATTTAAATATTTAAATAGATTAAAAATTTTATTCATAATAATATTAATATTCATATTCATATTAAAATAATAGTATTAATTTACTTCTTCTTTGTTGATGAAGCCTTGGGAGGAGCTGCCTTGCCCTTCTTAGGTGGCTCAGGAATCGGCTCTTCTTCTTCGCTCTCTTCTGCTTCGCTTTCCTCCTCACTTTCCTCTTCTTCATCTACCTTGGGATCATCTTCTTCGTCGCTTTCTTCCTCGACTACATGCTTTTTCACATTAGATGATTTAACAAGTGGAAGCTTGGTAGCATTAACTGGCTCAGATGGTTTCCCCTGGAAAGCAGGTTCTTCATCATCACTGTCAATGAATGCATCGTTGTTGAGATAATTGGAAATCAGACTGTTGTTGTTCTCTGGTGGTTCAACTTCAATCTTAATAATCTTGAATGTAACGCCATAGAGCATGTAATCACTACCTTGTTTAACTTTCTTTTCACACCATGATTTTACAGGCGTAATAATAGGACGAATAGTAGAGTTGAAACGAACATGCGACGCAAATTCATCAATGCTATTAATCTCTTGTTTGGTACGCTCGCGCTTACCATCTTTCATAGTGGAAAGAAAAACTTCAGTAATAATCTTTGTATCAGGCCAGGTAACATTCAGCTTGAACTTGGCATACGGAGGACGAGGATACTTCTTCTTCTTCGGGTCATCTTCAGCATCCGGGTCTTCTTCAGGGACACGAACAATTGGCATATACTTGTATTTCTTTTTCTTGTCTTTACCAAATTGTTCAGTCTTGAATGCATCAGATTCCATAACTTCATCAATACCCTTCAGTTTTTCATAAAATTCTTTCACTTCAGAATTATTCAAATCAAGTGGGACCTTAATAAAAGCCCGCGAGGAATCAGTAGGATAATAATCGCCCGCTTGTGGGACGCCGTAAGAATTCAATTTGATTTTGGGACATTGCAGCATAAGCCGCTGCCCATCTTTCTTATAACGTGGATACCCTAGATTTTGACCTTTTGAACGCTCGTTTTCTTCAAATTTAGTAAAAGTTAAATCGCTTGGAATAAAGTCTTGGAACTTGGTTGTAACTTGTTGAGATGTCATTTTATTACTATATAAAACTTTGGCTTTAAATAGTATAATTATCAATTTTTTCTAATTATTAATAATGATAACTATAAGAGAATTAACACATATAGGTGATATATTTGCAATACCTAATCCAAAAAAATTATAGAATTATTATTATTATTATTTTGCATTATTGGATTTATTTCTGATATAATATTTACTCTATCTTATTATAAATTAGATTTTTAATACTTTTATGATATAAAGAAAACATATGAATATATATTAAAAAATGGATACAAATAAAGAACACACTAATTTTGATAAATTGGTTTTAGACCAAGATATATTAAAAGGCTTATATTTGAATAATTTTAATACTCCTTCTAATATTCAAATTAAAGGTATAGAAGCAATAAAAAGTGGTAAAGATTGCATTATTCAGAGTCAATCCGGAACTGGAAAAACAGTAACTTTTTTATTAGGTATAATAAATAAACTATATAATACGGATGGTAGAATATTAATTTTAACACCAACTAGAGAACTAGCAAATCAAGTATATACAGTTGCTTCAAATATTACTAAATATAGTAAATATACAATTTCATTATGTGTAGGAGGAACTGAAATTAAGAATCAAAATAGTTCTATTATTATTGGAACATTAGGTAGAATTCATCATATGATTTCATCTAAACGCTTAAACATTAATACTATTACAAATTTTGTAATTGATGAAGCAGATAACATGGCAAAGGAAAAAGATTGTGAAGAATTAAATAGTTTAATTAATATTTTGCCAGAATCATGTCAAAAAGTATTAATTTCTGCAACATTAACTCATTCAGTGTTTAAAGTTACAGATAGAATTATGAAAGATCCTGTTAAAATTCTTTTAAAGAACTCGGATGTGGCAGTAGATTTGATTAGTCAATTTTATATTGATGTTGAATTAGAAGAAAATAAATTCGATGTGTTTATAGATATTTACAATTTAATTTCTACAACACAAGCAATTATATTTTGTAATACAATTAGAAAGGTTCAGTGGTTAGAAGAACAATTAAAAGCGCAAAATTTTTCAATTACAACAATTCATGGTAAAATGACACAAGTTGAACGTAATACTATTGTTCAAGAATTTAGAGATGGTAAAACTCGTCTATTACTAACAACTGATTTATTAGCACGAGGTATTGATATCCCACAAGTTAATCTGGTAATTTGTTTTGATATGCCTCCGGATAAGGAAACATATATTCACCGTATTGGACGCTGTGGTCGATTTGGAAAGAAAGGTGTTTCAATTAGTTTCATTAAGATGAACGACCAAACAGATTTAAAATTATTAAATTTAATGAAACATACTTATAAGATTAATATTAGTGAGATGCCTGATAATATAGACGAGTATCTTTGATAATATATAAAAATGTCTTATTTAAAATAATATTTATTATTAATAATAATGTCAATCATAGATATATCTGATATTATTATTATTATAATTTGTTTAGTATTATGTATTATATTTATGTTATTTATAAATAGAGATTATATATCATTATATTGTAAGACTAAATATGAGAAAGACAATCTGACTATTTATAAAGAAGAATTAAAAAATAATAGTTTTGAGGACAATATAGTGTTAATTGAAAAACTAAGTCCAAATATAGTAAAAACAACTAAAGATGATGAACTATTATAAAAATTGATATAAATTAAAATAAATGAACAAGTTTATTTATTTTAATGTCAAATCTAGATACAAATGAAATTATTATTATAGTATCATCTATATTAGCCACTATTTTTATAATTATTATTATAAAATTATGTTGTTCAAATAATACTAATCATAACCATAATTTCGGTGTTATATCCGAATCATTTAAAAATATTAATATTATTAATAGTGAAAGAGCGCGGTTGATTTAATTACTAAACGCTAAACCACCCATTCCACTTGCTATTCTTAAAACATTATAAGAGAATGCATAAACAGATAACTGTAATGGTGTCCCATCGCCTTCAGGATTTATAGTTGGGGTAATATCTAAATTAACGTTATCAATTCTAGATAAATTACATGAACCAGATGGTTGATGTTCTGCAGGTTTAAGAGCAAATGAGTATACATTTATACCTGTGTCTGGTTTAATTTCAAAATGTTGATATGGAACTATATAATTAAAATATAAGCCATCTCTTTCTTGAAATCTGTCTTGACCATTCAATCTTATTTTAGCAGATGATATTGTATTAACACTTACATTATAACTACTAAATGATGTGAAACTATCATCTCCGCTACAAGGAACTTCTGTAAAATTAATAAAATTATTTATAGTTATACCTAATTGTCCATTTTGATTATTACCCCATGTCCATATTTCATCATTTGACATAAAACCATACATCATTCCTCCTGCTGCTAAGACATTAGTCCAGATATGTGAATATCCAACTTGTGTTAAACTACTTCTATTAGTAGTGTCTCCTAAACCAAGTTGTCCAGATGAATTTTTACCAGTAGTCCATAAAGAATTATCACTTTTAACTGCACCTGAACAATAAGCACCACCATTTACATTTTTCCAACTATCAGATGATATTAATGTTGGTACTATTATTTTACTTCCACTTGTTGGTAAGCTTAATTGACCAAAACCATTATAACCCCATCCCCACAAAGAACCATTAGCTCTAACTATTAATGTATGATATGCTCCAACTGCAATAATAGAAGCATCAGTAATACTTCCAGATACTTGTACTGGAAAGTCTTTATCTTGTGATTGATCACCACCTCCTGCATTTGTTGTATTATTACCTAATTCTCCGTTATCATTTACACCCCATGACCATAAACTATTATCAGTTTTAACTGCTATCATGTGATATGCACCTGCATAAATTCCTTTCCAATTTGTTGAAGCAGAATCTTCTTGGGTTGGAGTTAATATAGGCGATGTTGTATTACCAATACCTAATTCTCCTCTTGCGTTCTCACCCCATCCAAATATTTCATCATTATTATTTATAACAAATGAAGCAAAATGATTAGCACCAATTGATTTAACATATCCAGTAGCAGACCATGGTCCTGTAACTAATAAAGGTAATGGATGTTGATTAACATCTGCAGCACCTTGGCCTAATTGTCCTATATTATTTCTACCCCAAGCCCATAAAGTCCCATCTTCTTTTAATCCTAAGGTGTGATCATATCCAATAGCAACTGATTTCCAAGGACCATTATTTACTAAAGTTGGAGTATTAGTAAAACTTTTTTGTACAGATGTTAATCCAATACCCAATTTACCATAAAGATTACTACCCCATGCCCATAAGGAACCATCATTTTTAATACCAAAATTATGTCCAGTAGAATCAGTATCATTTACATTATTAACAAATAATTGTTTCCAATTATTATTAGCAGATGTTGAAAATATTAATGGAATTGTTACATAATTATTATTAGTTGTAGCATAACCAAAACCTAATTGTCCAAACTCATTATTACCTGTTGAATATAATTCATTAAAATTATTAATTGCCATTGAGAATTCACCACCTGCATTAAAATAATTCCATGTACCAGAAATTAGTGTTGGAATATCTCTATTAGTTGTATCACCTAAACCTAATTGACCATTTGAATTTGCACCCCATCCATATAATGTATTATTTATTTTTAATGCCATGCTAAAAAGATCACCGCAACCAACTAAAGACCAATCAGTATCAGTACCAACTTGTGTTGGAATATCTCTATCAGTAGTATCATCTAAACCTAATTGACCATTACCATTATAACCCCATGAATATAAAGAACCATCTGTTTTAATAGCAATTGTATGATAAGAACCACAACTTACTTGAGAATATCCAGTTCCAACTAATTGAAATGTAGTTTGATCAATTAATGAATTAATACCTAATTCACCATCTCCATTATAACCAGTTGAATATAAAGAGCCATCTGTTTTTAATGCCATAGTGAAACCATCTCCGTCCCAACTGGTTATAACATCAGCCCAATCTGTATCAGTGCCTACTTGTTGCGGTGTATTATAATCAGTATTATTACCTAATCCTAATTGACCAGAACCATTCCAACCCCATGCCCATAAAGTTCCATCACGTTTAATTGCCATAGTATGAGAACCACTAGTGCTAATTTTTTTATAATTATCCCCAATAACTTGTGTAAATACATTTGTATCTGTATTAGTACCTATTCCTAATTGACCATCACCGTTAGAACCACTTCCCCATAATGTGCCATCTTTTTTAAGTATAAATGATATATTATTACCAGATGCTACAGCTGCTACATTAGTTATATTTAATTTAGTTTGAATTGGAGTTATAGTATTGTTTCCTAAACCAAGTTGCCCATTCGTATTATCACCCCATACCCAAACTGTTCCATCTCCAGATAATGCAATAACATGATCATTACCTGCACTTATTTGAGACCATGTATTACATCCATCATTTGTTGGGTCATGTGCAACCCATGTAATAAATTTAGTAGGATGATTAAAAGTTAATCTAGTTGTTGAACGAGTAGTGCTACTAATACTACTTTCTTGATTTTGGGTAATTTCAATAAGATATTCATGAGGCTTTTGAGCAAATTCTTTTCTTTCTTCTGTGTCTAAAAAGATATAATCAATCCAAACATTAACATTACTTAATGTTAAAGTACTTGGAACTGTAGCATATTTATTTAAATCGGTTAAACATTTATTTAAAGTTTCAAAAGTTATCCATAATTCAACTTCATGATATTGAAGAGCAATAAGTGGTAAAGCTAATCCAGGATTGCGACAATATGAAAATAATAATGGAATATTTAAAGTTCCTGGGTTATTAGTGGTTGATTTATCTCCATCTAATTCTTTTGGTCCAACAAGTTTATCTAATAATGATTTCATATCAACATTATGTGTTAATTCAGTCCAAACATGCATCCATTTGTTATAATGAATATCTATTTGTTGTCCTCCTATTCTTAATTCAACTGTTTTTAATAAACAAAAACCAACACGATTAACATAATAACTATTATAAGAAGAAATATCAGGTAAGGTAACTTGAACATAAGTTCTAGATATTAAATCTCCATTACGGGAAATTTTACAGACAACTTTATTACCAAAATTGGGTGTTCCTGATAATGATTGAATCATACTTTCCATAGCAAAATTAGTATATCTTTTATATACAGCTTTCCAATATGTAATAGTTGGGTCAGCTGTTAGATAAACATCTTGAGCACCATATGCTACTAATTGCATTAAAGCACCTGCCATTATATATAATATATATAATAATTTTAAAAATTATTATATATAATATCAGTTAATATATAATGTCTGGTCTAGTAATGGAAAAAATGCCATTTTTATATAATACTTCAGATCTTTTATCAAAACAACATGGTTCAACAGATTTAACTCAACAAAATTTTACTGGTTTTATTGGTGTTAAATGGGTTGCAATTATGTATGTTTCCGTAATTCAAGTAATTATTGGTATAAGTATGTCAAAAATAATTAATAAAATGATACCTTCTATTAAAAAAAAGAAAGTTGATGAAAAATACATCCCTGATGAATCCATGTTTGATTTATTATTTTATTCATTTGTTAATTTAAGTTTATTAGTTTTTGCTAATTATATATTAAGAAATATTGTTGAACGTATTCCATTTCCACTAGATGGAGTATTCGGTTATCAACATAATAAATTAAAAGAAAGATATGGTATGATTATATCTGGTTTTATTTTAATGTACTATCAAGATGTATTTAGAGAAAGAATTACTATTATATTCAACAATATATTTTAATCATAATTGTATTGTGCAATTCAAAATTAATTGCATTCCTTTTTATTATTATAAGTAATACATTTTGGTATTCCAATTACTGTTTCTGGATTTACCAAGAAATCACTTAATTTCCATTCCATCTTTGGTTTTCTATTTTTAAGTTGTTTATCTTTTTGAGCAGCAACAAAGGTTGTGAATTTAAATGTTTTATTATTATCTTTATAATCCCATTTATTTACTTTCTTAAATACAAATTCACCATAAAATGGTTTCATCTTATTATATACTTCCTTATATGGTAAATCTTCTGGAACATATAAACCATGTTTGCCTGCTTTATGCATATCCATCATATGCATTATACCACTTAGATATCCACCTACTACTTGAACTGTTGTTGCATTCATTCTATGATTAAATTTATTTGAATATACTTCTCTGGCTTCATCTATGTCTAACATTGAACCAATCCAAAAAATATCACCATTCTTTAAAAATATAGATAAACCTAATTCATCGCGACCATCTAATACATCTTCATTTAATAATCTATAATTATCTTGATACTTATAATTCTTATCTCTTAATTCATGAACTGAACCCATTGTGTCATTACTTGGCTTATATACATAATAAACTGAAGGTGCATATGTTTTGATTTTCTTACCCTTGACTGTTTTAAATGTGGATAATCTATCACCGATAGTTACATTCTCTTCATGTCTAATTAACATACCTAAATAATTACCATAACCAGGAGTATAAGAT
>JACCDO011356221.1_pt1 | contig 32572 bp, 29 predicted proteins | sample 7446101 | NCBI WGS metagenome assembly JACCDO01 (sample SAMN15323440, study PRJNA562643) | freshwater metagenome | isolation source: river surface water | place: USA:Blue River Watershed | collected 2017-08-16 | reverse complement strand
AATCTCTTCTTCTTCTGATTTACTATCTTCTTTAACCTTTTTCTTAAGTTTTATTTCAACACTCATCTATACTTATATATATTAATATAATCTATATTCTTGTAAAACTTTATTTATATTTATAATCAGTTGCTTTTTTTCTAAATTATATGGCCTAATTGATTCCAAACATTCTTCTAATGTTTTCCATTCAATTTTAGAAACTTCTGTTTGTTGATAATTATTTAAACTATTGTTAATATTTTCTGTATATCCTAAAAAATATTTATGTTTATAAGATTTGTGATTTGAACCAAGAAACATCTCTTCAAATGGTAAAATATTTTCAATAATTTTTATAGTTTTTTTTGATATTCCTGTTTCTTCTTCAAATTCTCTTAAAGCACAATCTAAATCTTTTTCTTGAAAATTACGTCTTCCTTTTGGAAATTCCCATTCTGTTTCTAACCATTTTGTAGTTGAATTTTCTATTATATTATCTAATGTTATTAATTTACCATTTATTAATAAACCATTTTTAAGTGCCTCAAACTTTTTTTGTGATGATTGTTCTTCAGATTTAAATTGATGTTGATGACCCGAATCTTGAATTCCCCACATCATTTTCCATAATTTTTCAAAATTATTTGTTCTTATTAGTTCTCTCTCTTCCATAGACATTTCATTAAACATTGTTTGTAAATGTTCTAAATTATTTTGTATATATTTACCTCGTATAAAGTCTATATAACCGAAACTATTTTTACGTCTTATCATTAAATATTGAAAACCATATTCTGCTGATGTTCTAAAAACTATAATACCATAACTAGTAATAGGTAATTTACACTGATGAAATTGATGACCCAATTTTCCACAATTATTACAAATATTATTTTTATTCATTTACTACTATATGTTTAAAGAGAGTTGTTTTTATGTTGTTTTAATTTAAATGCCTCCTTTAGCTAAAAATAACTTACAATTAGACCCTAGCGTTTGGGGACCACATTTTTGGTTCTTTTTACATACATTAGCTATCTCATATCCTCACCATCCAAATGCTGTAACAAAAAAGAAATATTATGAATTAATACAAAACTTACCTTTATTTATTCCAGTTGAATCAATTGGAAATGAGTTTATTAAAATTCTTGATGAATATCCTGTTACAGCATATCTAGATGATAGAGAATCTTTAATAAAATGGATGCACTTTATTCATAATAAAATTAATGAAAAATTAGAGAAACCAAAAATTTCAATAAATGAATTTTATGCCAGATATTATGAAGAGTATAAACCAAAAGATATTAAAATGAAGGATTTTTATCGCTGGAGAGAGAAATTGATTTATACTTTAGTTGTATTAGGTGCTACAGGATTAATTGTATATTTGTACAATAAATAGTAACCAAAATTAATTATTATATCATTTTATTATAATAATTAATGACAACAAAACAAATAGGTGGAAAAGTTATTGCGTCTGGTGGCTTTGGATGTATTTTTGATCCAGCACTTAAATGTGAGAATACAGATATTGCAACTAATGACCAGATCAGCAAACTAATGACAGTAAAACATGCTACAGATGAGTTTAAACAGATTCAAAAATATAATAAGATTCTAAGTGTAATTCCCAATTATAGCAACTATTTCTTACTTAATAATTTTCAATTATGTAAACCTACTAAACTAACAAAATATGATCTAAAGGGCTTTCAAAAAAAATGTAAACCTCTTAAGAAAAAAGGAATAAATATGAAAAATATAAATCAATCTTTAGATGAAGTTTTAGCAATTAACATGCCAAATGGAGGAATTGATGTTGAAAAATTTATAGAAGCGAAGCTTTCAGAAAACTATTTTGTTCACAAGTTTACGAGTTCAAATATTGTTAGACTTAATAATTCTTTAATACAATTATTGGTAAAAGGAATTATTCCAATGAACAAATTAAATGTTTATCATTGTGATATTAAAGACGCAAATGTTTTAGTAAAAGCTACAGAAACAGATTTTGAAACTCGTTTAATTGATTGGGGATTATCATTTGTATTAGATAATAAACTAGTTGGTATACCACGTAAACTATATAGACGACCATTTCAATTTAATGTACCTTTTTCGTCTGTTCTTTTTAATAAAGATTTTATGATGCTTTATAATAATTTTTTACAACTAAATCCAAATCCTGATTATTTTCAAATACGCGAATTTGTAATAAATTATATATTTATTTGGAATGATATTAGAGGACCTGGTCATTTGTCTGCTATTAATGATATAATAAAAAAACTAACAATAAAAGATCTAACTGCCATTAAAAAGAATAAAATTAAAGAGCATTTTATTGAATATGATTTTACATATTACTATATAGTTGAATATTTATCAAAGATTCTAGAAAAATATACTAACAATGGAAATTTAGATTTAATGGCATATTTTCAAAATATATTTCTTAAAAATATTGATATTTGGGGATTTACAATGATTTATATTGTATTTTATGAACATCTATACAAATCTTTTAATGAATTAAATCAATATCAGATGGAGTTTATAACTAAAATCAAATATATAATTATACATTTTTTGTATGAGAGTCCAATTGACCCTATAAATGTATCTTCTCTAGTTAACGAACTAACAAGTTTAAATAAAGTTATTGAAAAATTTGGTATTGAACACGCATCAAAAAAATTAGAATACGTTTCTGCTCTTGAAGATAATATAGGAGGTTTCATGCAAAACAAAAAGAAGCAAAAGTTAAAAACATACAAAATTAAACATTTACCTTTAGAAAAGCTAGAGGGAAAGGTTCGGAAAACCACGGGTTTTCTGATAAGTAAAAAACAAAAAACAAGAAAAAGAAGATTATATTAATATAATATATGAGATTAGAAATATTAATATTTGGTATTACAGCATTTTTAATATATAATGCGTATTATGATGGAAAATATACAAAAATGCTACTAGCATATAAAAAATATTATAAAATGGCATTAATTGGATTTCTAGCTCTTTGTTTTTATATTATGCTTAAACGAAATCCATTACAATCAAAAAATATGCTATTATATACTAACAATATGATTAAATATATGCCAATTGATAAATCATCAATGGATATGATTTCACCTATTTTTGATTTATCAACCAGAGGAAAAGGATTTATGGAAGGTTTTAATTCTGAGTTGAATCCTGGATATAATTATAATCCCGTGTTAGTTGCTCAACAACAAAGAAATATGTTGACTGGACAAAAACCAGTAAAACGTGCTGTTAGTGAAACAAAAAAGAAGTATGTTGCATCAATGCAAGATTGGAAATGTGGGCAATGTAAAAAGAAACTAACACATACATTTGAGGTTGATCACAAAATAAGACTTGAACATGGTGGAGGAAATGATGTTACTAATTTAGTTGCTCTTTGTCGCGAATGTCATGGAGAAAAAACAGCCATGGAAAATATGTAAATTAGTATTTTAAATATATATTTTTACTTATCTTTTCTTAAAAGTATATAATATGGACACAACAAAAAAAACACCATTATCTTTAGAACAAGTGTTAGTTTCATATAATATTATGATTACATTCTTTATTATATTTATTATTTTAATGGTCGTATTAATGGTAACAAATCAAAAAGGATTTAATAAGTCATTTGGTTATGAAATTTTTTTAACTGGACCAATTTTGTTATTAGTAGCATATCTTATAAAAGAGATATTTCAATTTAAAAATAATCCATCATCTTCATGGTTTTCAAGTTTTTCACAATCAAATCAAACATGGTTTATACCTGTTGTATCACTATTTATTTTACTACTTGGTATATTCGGTTTCTTTATGATGTTATATGTTGGAGGTGTATTTTCGGATTCCCCACCAGAAAATAATACAGCGATGATATTAAATTTTTTTATTATCGCATCATTTATTGTTATTGCATCTGTAATATATAAAAAATATCTAAATAAAGATGATGAAACATTAAAAAATTTTCCAAGAGCAATGCAAGATGCTTTTCACTTAAGGACAAAATATACAGCAATGTTTGTATTTTTTCTTATTTTTGTTATGGTTTTATATTTTGTTAATCCTTGGGGATTAATGACTAATTATGGTGGACCAGTAGTGTTTTTTACATTATTTGCCGGTATAGTTATGGTAATAATGATTACAATATATCAATATTTTTTAGCAAACCCATCTAAGGGATACTTATTAAATGATACACCAAGTCCATTAGCTTTTATTATGAAATCATTATATGTATTAGCTGCACTTGGAATATCATTTGGATTAATATATGGTGCGTTAAAAATGATGGGTGTATTTAATCAAGACGCAAGCCAAGCTGACAGTTGGGGACATATTATATTCAATTTGTTAGTATTATGTGCCATGTTAGGTATAATTTATAAATTAGCAAATGCTGGTGGATTTTTAGATAAAAACCCATACTATCGTTTAATATTAAATACTTTATTGTATATTCCTTGTTTGTTAGTTAGTGTTGTAAATATAATAAGTCAAGTATTAGGTTTCAGTAAAGGAACAAGTGCTGCTTTTGCTCCTCCAAAGCCATTTGAAATTAAAATGTTAGTATTAGCTTTAGTTTTATTAGGAGGTTATTTTGTATGGTTCTTTTTTGCAAAACATTATATTCAATCAGCTTATTTAAAACAAGGAGGAAAGCAATTGATTAATCAACCTGTTCCAACCGATGTTCTGACAAATGTTTCATCATATCAAGATTTATCAGGTAGTGATAAATTTAATTACCAATACGCTATGTCATTTTGGTTTTATTTAGATGCTTTTCCACCAAGCACAAGTGGAGCTTATAATAAAGTTGTTCCGATATTATCATATGGAGAAAATCCAACAATAAAATATAGTTCCGCTAATAATACACTTTATATTACAGTAAAACAAAAAACAGATTCAACACCTGTTGTTGATTTTGTTCAAGAAAAAGAGATAGAAATAAAACCTGAAACAGTAGATAAATGGAAGAATGTTCAAGAAAAAATAAATAATGCTATAGAAAAGGTTAAATCTATGCCTTTTGGAAATGAAATTGATGCAGATGGACATCGTATTATATATAAGCATCCTAATGTTAAATTACAAAAATGGAATCATGTATTATTAAATTATAATGGAGGAACTTTAGATGTATTTTATAATGGAGAACTAGTTAAATCAGCAATTGAAGTTGTTCCATATATGAAATTTGATATGTTAACAGTTGGAACAGAAAATGGGGTTAGTGGTAATGTAGCAAATTTAATGTATTTTAAATATCCATTAGATTATTACACTGTAAACACATTATATACATCTCTTAGAGGTAAGAATCCTCCAGTAATACCTTCAAATAATGAAAAAATAATTCCTATGTAGAAAGGAAATTTTTACAAGAAACTTTTGATATTTGTAAGAAAAATTTCTAACAGTATAATATAATGGAAGTAAAAAATATTATACTGTTTGTAATTATAATTGTTTTACTGATAATTGTAATTCGTTATATAATGAAGGATGTTAATACATTGAGTGATCTTACATCTGGTAAAACTATGCAAACAATTCAGCCTAGTGATTTAGCATCTTCTTCTAGTGCTGGAAATACTAGTAATTTTACATATTCTATCTGGTTTTTTGTAGATGACTGGAATTATCGTTATGGAGAACCAAAAGTTATTTTCGGACGTATGACTACTGGTTCAGGAAAGAAGGAACCTTGTCCATCAGTTACACTAGGACCTATTCAAAATAATCTTATTATTTCTTTAGCAGTTTATCCTGGTTTAGATGAGGTTCCAGAAGATGGCACTAATTACATTGTTCATACTTGTGGTATCTCAAATGTACCAATCCAAAGATGGTGTAATTTCTTTATGAGTGTGTATGGACGCACATTAGATTTATATTTAGATGGTAAATTAGTTAGAACATGCGTATTACCTGGTGTAGCTAAAATTGATTCAAGTGCTCCTATTTATATTACACCTATGGGTGGATTTTCTGGATGGACTTCTAGATTCCAATACTGGCCTGATGCTTCAAATCCACAAAAAGCTTGGGATATATACAAAGCTGGTTATGGAGGCAGTTTATTAGGTTCTATTTTCGGAAAATATACTATTAAGGTATCTCTCATGGAAGGAGACACTGAAGATTCTAGTTTCACTATTTAAGAGTTTTAAGCAAGATTTTTTAAGAAAGAATTTTTATTATTCATATTCAATAATAAAAATAAAACCTTTTTTTAAAAATATATATTATATATAAGATGGATTATTCTAATACTGGTCAAGGAACTACATTTAATCAATTTTCTTCTAATCAATATGTTAGTGCCACTCAAGAATTTCTTAATTCAAATAGCATTATAGCTCAGGTAGCATTTTTATTGTTAGTTTTATTTGTTTTTATTATTTTGCTTAGAATGGGTATTTCACTTTTAGGATATTTTTTATCTCCTACTGGAAGTCCAAAACTAATTGATGGAATGGTTGATGCCAAACAATTAATCGTTATTCCTCAAGATCCTCAAGAAGAAGGTTCTGTTACAATTAATAGATCTGTAAATGCCAATGAAGGTATTGAATTTACTTGGTCTGTCTGGGTTTATATTGATGATTTAACGTATAATACTGGACGTTATCGTTGCGTATTTTACAAAGGTAATGATTATGCCAAGAATCCTAATAACCTAGATGCTCAAGGATTAAACTTTCCTAATAATGCTCCTGGAGTATACTTAGCGCCAAATTCTAATTCTTTAGTTATTATGATGAATACATTCAATGTTATTAATGAGGAAATTATAGTTGATGATATTCCGCTAAATAAATGGGTTAATGTTATCATTAGATGTCAAAATAATACACTAGATATATATATTAATGGAACTATCGTTAAGAGTCATCATTTACACGGAGTTCCTAAGCAAAATTATGGTGATGTATATGTTGCTGCTAATGGAGGATTTTCTGGATATATTTCTAATCTATGGTATTATAATTATGCTTTGGGAACAACTGAAATATCTAGACTTGTTAGTAATGGGGCTAATACAAATATGAGAGGCTCTAATGGTCTTAATTTGAAGAAACCAAATTATCTTTCTTTAAGATGGTTTTTCTATGGTATGGGTGACTCATATAATCCCAGTCAACCTCAAATAAATACATAAATTTTATAACTTTTTATCAGTTTATAATTTTTTAAATTATTTTTTTAAAGTTATAAAATGTCTATAATATATTAAGATGTCTTATTATTATTTACCTCAACCACCAAGAGTTTGGTCAAGAGTTCAAAATAGTTGTTCTCTTATTACTGATACTAACAATTATGAATTAGTTATAGACCCATATACTGGAGAATTAGTTACTCCTTCAGTTTTAGCAGAAAGAATTGCAATGTTAAATAAAGGCAATGTTCTACAATATAAAGCTAATAGTAGTAATCTAACTAAGTCACAAAAATATTCTAAAATTGCTAGAGGACAATGGGTTAATCGTAATACAACTTGGGCAACACAGTCTACTCGTGGATACACCAATCCAAATACAACTAGTTTGAAGCGTGATGGTAGTATCAACATTGCAATTGTTCCTATAACAGGTGCTATTATTGGTCCTACTGCTGCTCCACCAACTTGTCCACAACCTTTTATTCCAGATAATCCTGTATTACCATCTAACGGAGGAGGGGGCAGTGATGTGAAAGAACCTGACATACCTCCACCGGTAGAACCTACTCCCGGAAGCAATGTATTTCCTGTTATTATTCCAGATACACCTGTGGAACCAATTGTTATACAAGATGAAGGTTCACTTATCTGTTCTGTTCAAGAAAACATTTGTACAGGAGAAACAAAAAGCACTCTCGCACAACAATTATGTTATCCTACTACTGATTCGGATGTTCCTGGTCCAATTCAAGATTTATGTTGGAATGATGGAACTCAAACTTGGTATCCAAGACAAAGATATGTAATGACGAATAGCACAGATAAATGGCCTATAAATTATAAATTTCTTGTTAGTGCATATACTCCAACTCCACCTATATTAGATGCATCATCTAATTGTACTACAATTTTTTTAAATTGGACACAATCTATATATTGTTATTCTATTACTTCTTATGAAATATACATTAATAATTCTTTTTATAAATCAGTTTCTCCAAATACATTTAAATATGATTTAAATGTAGAAAATGGAATATACGATATTTTTATAATAGCAAAAAGCGATAATATATTATCAAACCCATCAAATACTATTATAGCAACAATACAACCTTCAATTACTATACTTGGATTTTCTAATATTAAAAAAACTGTTTATAAATCACCTGGATATACAACTATTGTAATTGAAACTACAATTCAACCTTCATTTAATGTTAATGGAGTAGGAATAGCTAGTGCTTATATTTGTGGTAATATTCCAAAAATAAATTTGTTAATTATTGGAGGTGGCGGAGGTGGTGCTTCTGGATATAATAATTATGCAGGAGGAGCTGGAGGTGGTAGTGGAGCTATTAATTTAATAACTGATCTTGTAATCTCATCTTTTACAACAGTTAATATTAATGTAGGTAGTGGAGGTGGGGGTAGAACACCCGGAAATGGAGGTGGGGGAAATTCTTCTGGACAATCAGGTAATACTTCAAGTTTTTCTTTTAATTCAACTACATTTCAATCTACATATGGAAATGGAGCACTTGGTGTAGGGTCTACTTTAGGTGGTGGAGGGACAGGTGGTAATGCAACAAATATTAATGGACTTGGAAATTATAGTGGATATGGTGGAAGTGGAGGAGGAGGTGCATATGAATCTGGTGGAGGTAACGTTACTAAACCTGGGAATAGCGGTTCAGGCTATACAAGTAATGGAAATATAGGAAGTAATGGTAGTAATAGTAATGCAACTGGTGGTAATGGTGGAAATTCAGCTTTACAAACTATAACAATACCTAGTTTAGGAACAATAAATATTGGTGGAGGAGGTGGTGGTGGTGGATATTATGGAGGTAAAGCTGGAAACGGTTTAGGTGGTTCTGGCGGAACTTCAACAAATTCAGGTTCAACTTCTGGACAGAATGCTACTGCTTATGGTGCGGGAGGAGGTGGTGGAGGAGCTAATTCAGTTAACAATAAAAATACGGGAGGAAATGGTGCAAATGGTGTCATTATTATTTGGTATTAATAATTAATTATGCTCTTAAATTAGGATTCATACATATTGCTTGATTTGGAAATACATCCCCACTCATACAAACATCATTTACTCCTATTTCTGCGCATGTTCGTATTCCTTGTTCTTCACCAATATAACACCATCCTGATTTACCTGTTGTTTGAATTGAACTTCTAGAATCATCTGGACTTACTTGGTCTGCTGATTGTTTTGCATTATCTAATGCTCTTGCTAATGAATCTTGTTGCCATTGGTCAACATTTGCACCAGCTTGTTGTATTATATTTTGAACAGGAAGAGAGGAGGTTACAAATTGTCCTTGATGGGTTGATGTTGATAAACCAGTTGATGTTCCTGAAGTAGCTACCGGTGTTGTTGGCATTTGTCCATTTTGAACTGTTTGTTGAATTGTATCAATAGCACCAGTTGTGGCTCCGGCAACTATATCTACACCAGCTTTAGTGCCAGTAGCAGTAGTTTCAACTGTTTGTTTTGTAGTTGATAATGTACTATAACCAAAAAACTTTAAAATTGGTCCAAATATTTGTTCAAATATTGAGGCAGTTTCTTGCGTTCCTTTTGCTAAATAAGCAAAAATATTTATTCCTAATAATGCTAAAATTAATATAATAATTATCCATGTTTGCCAAGTTACATTCGCAAAATAGCTCATAAAAGAGCTCCCATTTGTAGAAGTTGCTGCTGCTCCTTCAGGTAAAGGTGTTAATGTTGGAAAATCGTCAGGAACAATTTCTGTAACAGATCTAATATATTCTTGTGTACTCATTATAATAAATTTACATATTAATTTTTTTTATTGCTTCGCTAAAATAATAGTTAAAGATTTAATTATTATTTTCTTTGAAAGTTATTGTATTTTTTATTTTTTTATATTTTTACTTCTTTTTTTTCTTCTAGTTATTTTTTTCCTAGTTATTTTTCTTCTAGTTATTTTTTTCCTAGTTATTTTCTTTATAGTTTGTTTTTTTCCTCCAATTTTATCATCGTCACGAAATAATTTTGTTCTTGGAAGATAATCAGGATTATCATCGTCACCAAATAATTTTGTTCTTGGAAGATAATCAGGGTCATCATCATCATCACCAAATAATCTTAATTTAGGAATATCACTATAATTAGAACTATATTTTCCTTTTACTTTTCTTTTTTTTTCCATTTCTTTTTTTAATTCATCAAGCTTACTTGCTTCAATTATACTGTCAATTCTATTATTAGGTGTTATTTGTCCTACTAATTCAACAAAATTAGTAGCATTACATATTAATAATTCTGGATGAAATATACCACCTAAATCAGTTTTCATTTTAAATATTCCATAACCTTGATTTCCAGTTGAACATAAATATCTTCCTAAAGTTTTATCTGGTTCAGGTACAGAATTTCTAATATTATTATAATAACCATAATTATTTTCTAATATATCTTTAATTTCTTTTGGGGCATTATTATATAAATTTTTTTGAGTTTGCTTATCATCTAATGCTAAAAGTTTAATTTGAGATTTTGTTTTATACTCAAAAATAACTCCATATAGTTGTTCATATGATCTTAAATATTCATCATTTAAATCTTTAATACCGAAAAAATACGCATGTCCATCTAACAATTCAATATAAACTTCTTTATTATTTGTTATTTTTTTAGCTTTAAATAAAGGATAATTTTGAGGAATAATATAATATTTTAGTCCATTTTCTTCAACTTTATTATCAAATATAGTTAAATAACTCATATTATATATAGATAACAAAAATAATGAATATTTTATATAATTTCGTAAACTTGTGAAAATTATATAAAATTATATTATTACTTAAAAGTTAACAAATATGTAAATTGATTTAAATTACCTAAGATTTCATCACGAACATTTAATAAGTCACTATTGTTAGTTATATTGATACCAGCATCTTTATTCATATCAATTAAAAATTGCTTGTATTTATTTACTTCTCTTGTAAAATCAGTTACATTAGTATAGTCTAATAATGGTAACGTTTTTTGTCCGGTTAAATTTACACGACCTCCAGTCTTACCAAGCATTATTTCAACAAATGTGTCAATATTTAAGTTTAGATTTGTATAAAGTTCGTCTGTTGCCTTATGCTGAGCATAACTTGATGTTTTCCAATGATATAATTTTACAGTATTTAACATTTGTAAGAACATAGTTACGATTTTTTGTTGTGTATATTTGTTTGTTGGTGAACCTAAATTACGACGAGTTTTTTTACCGCCTTTTCTACATTGACTACGTGTTTTCATTATATATTATTATAAGAAATTAATCTATACGAGGAATATATTCGGCACCTAGATTATTCATTGTTTCTAATTTTGCTATTGTTTTTTCCAAATTTGAAGCCTTAAGATTTTGGTATAAATAATCTGTACCCGGTGAATGTTCGTTTTTCTTTATTTGTTTATAAATTTTATTAATATTTTGTTTAATAGTTGTTATTTTTTCCTTATCCTTTACTAATTCTTCTTCTAAAGCATAAGGTTCTGTAAATATCTCTATTACAAAATACATAAGTAAACGACGTTTTTTATGACAACCTGTTCTATATCGTAAACAAAATATATTTAATGCACTATTAATTATGCGTTGAACTAAATTACTTCTCTTTTTAGCTTCGCTTAAAAATATATCCCAAATAATCCATACAATATCCATTTGACATTTGCTTTCTACTTTGGCAAATTCTCTACGCTCGCATTTAAATTTTTCCCTTTTGTGTTTACAAATCGTTTCAAATTCAATTATCCATTCCATCCAATAACATGCTCCAACACTGTTTTTACCTTCTTCTGTTAAATTATATGCTAATTCATTTGCTGCTATAAATAGCTCTTTTGGATCTTCTTTCATAAATATATCCTCAGCATATTTTACATTTGGAGCTTTAAATCGCTCAGTCATTTGCGTTAAATCAAAATCTTCCTTTTTAACTTTAACCTCAGCATAACAATGTTTTTTTCTTGCTTCACATAATACACACATTACCTCACAAAATAGTTTACGCATTTTATCATTATTCCTTAATCTAAGTTCTTGATCTCTATAACCATTAGCAACTATATCTTTAAAATTGTTAATTCTTAGTTCTAAATATGTTATTAACTTTGGATTGCCAATATGTATATGTTTAGTATAAAATCCTATTATAGCATCCCATAAGTCAGCATAATGACCTGCACATATCATTTCCGCACTCCAATAACATGCTGGTTCTATTTTAGCATTGTATAAATTTTTAATTAACTCTTTTTTTACATCAGTTTTTTTGAATTCAGAAAATGTTATTCCCTTGAATTCTTTCTCACTTCTTACATCATTAATCTCAATATCATTCATTATACCTTTAACAAATGTATAGCCAAAAAAAATGTATAAAAACCTTATTAGAAATTTAAAATAAATCAAAAATCATGTATTTTACACATATAAATTATCTAGAGCATTTATGGTAACAAAAATAGAATTAAAATATTGCCGAAAAATTCAGTCATAAAAAAATTTTAAAAAGTATTTTTGGTTTTCGAAAATGGACAAAAAAAAATGTCCAAAATTGAAAAACCAAAAAAAGTTTTGAAAAAGACCTTCTAAAATGACACTTGTGACGAGAATGCTCTCATTTTCATTTTTTAGTTGAAAAAAAGTGTTACGATAAATTTTTACAATTTTTAAGTAAAACAATTTAGAAGTTTTTTCTGTCACTAATATATGGTTACTTTAGGGGACAAAAAAACATCAAAAAACATCAAACAATTTGAATGTGAAAGTTGCAACTTTATATGCTTTAAGAAGGGAGATTGGAACAGACATATACTGAGACCAAAACATATAAATCTAACAAATAGTGACGCTTTGGTGACAGAAAAAACATATAATTGCGAGTGTGGTAAAGAATATAAATCACGAAACGGATTATGGTGTCATAAGAAAAAATGTTCTGAAAAACCTATGTCAATAACTTCTATCCAAGATCAAACCGAACTTGTTCAATATCTTATGAAAGAAAACTCTGAATTCAAACAGCTAATGATTGAACAAAATAAACAAATGATTGAACTAGCTAAAAAAGCCGGTGGACATCATAATCACGTTAATAGCCATAATAAGACATTTAATCTTCAAGTATTTTTAAACGAAACATGTAAAAATGCTATTAATATTAGTGACTTCATAAATCAACTACAAGTGTCTATTAGTGATTTAGAAGAAACAGGTAAACTTGGATTTACAGAAGGAATTTCCAAAATATTTATTAATGGATTAAAAGACATTGATATACCTGATAGACCATTACATTGTAGTGATCTAAAAAGAGAAACAATATATATTAAAAATAATAACGAATGGACAAAAGATACTGAAGAAAATTTGTTGTTAGTTAATGCAATAAAACAAGTTTCCAATAAAAACATGAAACAAATTACCGAGTGGCAGAAGGTAAATCCAGAGTATAAAGACTCATCATCAAAAGTTAATGATAGATATTTAAAGATAGTTTCGGAATCAATGTCTGGTTTAACAAAAGAAGAGTGTGATAAAAATTATAAAAAAATAATTAAAAATATAGCAAAGGAAACTGTTATTGATAAACATTAATAGCTTAAATATATTTAATACTTAATACTTAATTAGTTTTAATAAATCATTAATATAATTTATTAATAACACTTAAAAACAAAAATGATATTATTTATAAGGATTTCTTAAATGAATTATAATAAGTGTAATAAGTGTAATATAAATTTTAAAACACAATATGCTTATATTAATGGTGATACATGTATAACAATAACAGAGTATATTAAAAACAGAAACAATTATACTAACACATCATTATATTGTAGTAATTTACATGAACTTATTTTTGTTAATGGGGTAAAAATTAAGTCATATTTTCGTCATAAAAATTCAAATGATGTTGACAGTAGTAATCCTATGACTGAATGGCATTGTGAATGGCAATCCAATTTTCCTATAACAGAAATAGAATTTAAAAAAAAATGTGAAAAACAAATTAAAAACAGAAGAGCCGATGTTGTTTTAGATGATTATAATGTAATAGAATTCCAACATAGTTTAATTACAAAACAAGAGGTAGATAATAGATGTCATGATTATGAACTTCATGAAAAAAATATAATATGGATAATTGATGGAAATACTGGAATAAAAATTAACGAACTAAAATATAGTGAACGAGTATATCTAGAATTTATTTGTGAACCCTGGAAATTTGAAAGTTTTCTTAACTGTGATTACATATACATAAATATTTCTGATAAAATATACAAAGTTTGTCCTAAGCTAATTAAAAGTAATATGATTGATGTTCAAAATCCTCTAAGTAAGGAGAGTTTTATAAATGGTTTAAAAAATAGAATAAATATGTTCAATGATAATGAACCAATTCAATGTAATTTATATATTAAACAACAAGGAGCAGGAAATGGTAAAACATACGGAATAATTAAAATGTTAGAGTCTGATGATTTTTTACATTATAATTCTTTTATTTATGTATCTAAACAACATTCTGCAGTTCATGTTATTTATAATGAATTTATAAGTCAGATTGAACAAGGAAATTTACAGAGTTTAAAATTAGAAGATGAACCAACACTTATAAATAAAAAATATGTAATAAAGTATACTAATTTAAAATCAAAACAATTATGTAATATTATAATTGGGACAGTTGATTCATTAATGTACGCTATTGGTGACAAAAATCATAAAGAATTGGATAAATTTGAGGGTATAATTAATTCTATAATTGATGAACACATTGAAACAATATCAGCTTGCGGAACAATTAAATATGCAGGTGTTAATCCAAAACTTTGTAAAAATACAATTCTTATTAAAGATGAAGAACAAGATTTAACCATACCATATGCCAAGGCTATTATTCAGATCATGAGAAATAGATATATAGATGTATATATTGTTGGAGATAAATTACAAAGTATTACTTACGAAAACAACGCATTTACATATTTACTTACAAATGAATTTCCATATATTAATAAGACTATCTACGAGTTTAGTAATATTTGTCGTAGATTTAATCATCCAAAGTTAATTAATTTTGTAAATTCAATGATTCCATTTAAAAAATATGAACTTCCAGAGATTAATTCATATGGTGGTAATTATGATAATAAAATAGAACCAATTATTATTTTTGAGGGTGAAAATATATATACTACTAAAAAAGATGAAAATAAGATAAATATGGAAATTGATATAATAATGAAATATTACGAAGAAGAAGTTAATAATTTTAAGAGAAAACCTGAAGATTTTTTAGTAGTTACACCATTTACACAAATAAACCCGTTAGTTGATGCATTACAGCTATCTATAGATTTATTTTGGAAGGAAAAATATGAAGATAATGACGATTATAAAAGATATGCAGTTTTTCACAAATCAGAAGAAGGAAGTTCTATAAATCTTACCGAATCTGATAAAGCAACTAGAATCGTATCTATACATTCTTCAAAAGGAGATGGCAGACCAGTTGTATTTGTTATAGGATTAAATGAGAGCGGTTTAAATCGTTATAGCGGAACGTGTGATAGTTTAATTTTTGATTCGTTATTACATGTAGCTATAACAAGAATGAAAGAAAAATTATATATTCGTTATGTTAATAATGGAGACTATATTTCAAATAAAATACAACAGTGGTTACATAATACAGATTTTGACACAAATATAAAACCAAGCATTATTATTTATAACATTATTAAATATAGAGATATCACCAATAACGCAAATACAAATAATAATTTTAATAAATTTAATGAGATTATTTTTGATAATTTAAATCTAGAAAGAACCGAAAATAATAAAGAAAATAAAAAGATAATTGATACGAGTCATCACAACATAAGATATGCGTCAATTTTAACTAATTTATATTTACAGATTATAGATAGTCAAAAGGGAACTGATACAAAAAAACAATTACTTGCTATTTTTAATCGTATAATTGAGATAGGTGTGACTGAAACTGGTACATGGAAAGGATATAATACACTTTTAAAAGAAAAAGATATTCCTATTTTAAAAATTTGTAATAAAGGAAGGGATTATAAAAAATATTTTGAAACAATTATAAAATTCTCAAATGCAATTATAAATAAGATAAATATTATTGTTAAAGGAGGAAATGTTGATATATTATGTCCTATGGAATCAATTATATTATTTTATATGATTCAAACAACAAAAAATGGAGAATATAGTAAAATTCATATTAGTGAACTATACAATATTGTTGATATTTATAATAAATCATTTGAGAGTGAACCGTCATTACATACTAATTGTTTATGTAATATTTGTTTTGGTTCCAATGAAATAAATACAAATAGTTCCCGTGAATTACAAAATTATATTTTTACACATTTTGAAAAAATGGAGAAAATAACAAAGCAATATAGTAATTTTTGTGAAAAATATAACAAAGTAAATTGGGTTATAGATCATCAAGTTGAATTTAATGGTTCAACAAATGACTTTGAAATAAAACAACAGTTTTCAGTTATTGGATATAATGATGATTATGTATTTATTATATATATAAAGCCACAGTTTAATGAACTAAATTATAATCAAGTTTTGATTGATGCGGTATATGATTCATTTATTATTAAAAATATAAAAAAATCAACCGAATCTGATAAAGACCATGTAAAAAAAAATTATGAGAGGTTTTACGGTAAAGAAGTTATTTGCGCTGTTTTTTCAACAGATTTAGACGAGCCATTTTATATTGACTGGAAAAATAGTGAACAAGAAAACATTCTAAATAATAAATTAAGCATAATAATGAATATAATTCACGATGATATTATTTCTAAGTACCAAATTGAAAATAAGATGATATATAATTTTTACAAATATTGGAGAAAACATTGTACAGAGAAAAATCCTTTAGATATTATTACATATATTATATCTCAATTGAACAATACTGCTCAACAAATAATTGATCAACATAAAGGAAAAATGCCTATATATATATCTGAATTTTTTGATAGCATTAAATTTAAAATTGAAAGTAAGTCTAATAAAAAAGATCAAATATCTATATTAAAGGAATATGATAATAAAGATTTATTTTTGAATTATTTAAATCAAAGAATGACTCCTTTTATTAGTAGGTATTTTTCTATGAATACAAATATTGATGATGACGATGAAGAGTTAGATTTAGCATTTTCTTCTGATAATGAAAACTAAATTAATAATGTTTACTAGTTTTTTTTAAACTAGATAATATATAAGATGAATATGCAAAAAATGATTAAATCTTTAGGTTCAGCTTATAATAAAAGTTCATTATGGTGTAAGCTTTTGATACTAATGTCATTATTATTATTAGTTATGTTAGTATTCAGAGGATTTAAACAAAATAAATTTGTAGAAGGATTTGAGCAAAAAGATCAATTTCTAGTTAAATCTGGTTCAGGAATTTATGATGATTTCTATGCTGATATTTATGATTATTTAGTCTTTAATAATCTAAAAGATGATTATGAAGTTGGATATATTATGAATAGTGCTTCCCCTTCATCTGAAAGTAAAATTTTAGATGTTGGATGTGGAACAGGGCATCATATTGCCTCTCTTGGTTCTAAAGGTTTAGATGTTATAGGTATTGATATTTCAACATCCATGATTAAGAAAGCAAAAGAAAACTTTCCAGATTATAAATTTAATGTTGGAGATGCTTTAGATGGTAATATATTTGAACCAAATTCTTTTACACATATTTTGTGTATGTATTTTACTATTTATTACTTTAAAGATAAAACACAATTCTTTAATAATTGTTTTAGATGGTTAATGCCTGGTGGTTATTTAATTGTTCATTTAGTTGATCGTAATAATTTTGATCCTATATTACCTCCTGGAAATCCATTGTTATACGTTTCTCCCCAAAGATATGCTAAAGAACGCATCACATCTACAAAAGTTAAATTCACTGATTTTTCATATAGTGCTGATTTTAAATTAGACGATAAAAATGATAAGGCATTATTTGTTGAAAAATTCAAAAATGATAGTGATGGTAAGGTTCGAAAAAATGAACATACATTATATATGCCAGATTTACAACAAATAGTGGATGAAGCTCAAGCTTGTGGATTTATAGTTGAGTCAAAAGCTGATTTATTACAGTGTCAATATGAATATCAATACTTGTATGTGTTTGTTAAACCTATGTAATATAAATTCAAAATAAATTAAAGATATTTTTAGATTTAATATATCTATAATGGTATCTTTTAACGATTTATTTACATTTGTATTAATGATTACTTCAAAATACAATATAGATTCTTCACATTCAGAAAAACATAGTATGGATGTATTACACTTTGCGGATGAAAATTACAGAAGTCAACTAAGAGATTTTCCTTATTTGGAAAAACAAAAGAATGTTATATATACTGCTTCTATTTTACATGATATGTGTGATAAAAAATATATGAAACAAGATGATGGTATAAAAGAAATAGAAGAATTTTTGAAATATAGTTTAAAACCAGAAGAACTTCATTATACTAAACGAATTATTGAGACAATGTCTTATTCTACTGTAAAAAAAAATGGGTATCCTGATTTAGGTAATTATCAAATGGCATATCATGTTGTAAGAGAAGCAGACCTATTAGCTTCTTATGATTTTGATAGATCAATAATTTATCATATGAATAAAGGTAATAATATTATATCTTCTTATTATAATGCGTTAGACCTCTTTAATGAACGTGTATTTAATTATAATACAGATAAATTGCTTTTATCTGATTATGCTCAACAAAAATCAGTAGGATTAGCATCTAATGCTATTAAAAGAATGGTGTCATGGAATAGAATTCTAAAATGTAAAAGTATGATATAAAATAATATAAATATAATTATAACTGTTTATTATATAATGATTATAATTATACTGAGGTTTTTGTTGTTGTCCGTTAATGGACATATAAGTCAAATACATCTAGCTCAAGGTAAAACACCAGAATGTATGACTATTTCTTGGGTAACAAAATCTGAACGCGGTTCAACAGTTTGGTATGGGTTGAATAAAACAGATTTAAATATGTCACAAGTTGGTTATGAAACATCTTATAAGTTTGATTATCCACATTATGGGGTTTATGAGAGTGGAACAATTCACCACGTTGAACTAACAAATTTGAAACCATCTACGCAGTATTTTTATATATGCGGTGATGCTGATTCTAATACGCAATCTGCCATTTTTAATTTCAGTACTACATCGCATGTAGGGAGCTTTTATCCATCAACTTTCGGTGTTGTAGGCGACCTAGGGCAAACAAAGGATTCTGAACAGACCCTAACTCATTTATCAAATAATAAAAATATTCAAATGATTTTACATCCAGGAGATCTAAGCTATGCTGATTGTAATCAGCAACTTTGGGATTCATATGGGGAACTTATTCAACCATTGGCAACACGAGTTCCTTGGATGGTTTGTCCTGGAAATCATGAACTTGAATTAACAAATGATAATAAGTTTTATTTATCATTTGAAGCTCGTTATAGTATGCCTAGAGTAAAAGTAGCTGAATTTGGTCCTATTACTATTCCTCCAAAATATCACGATGATGACCTACATTTACCTTACTGTTGTTCAAGTATATTTCAATCTATCTATAATTATGGAAACTCGTTTTACAGTTTTGAAACGGCATCAGCACATATTATTTTTTTAAATCCATATTCTACGACTGATCCTTCTTCTCAACAATATAAATGGTTAGAATCAGATTTAAAATCTATTAATAGACAAATTACTCCTTGGGTAATTGTTATTATGCATTGTCCATGGTATTCATCTAATATGGATCATTATGGAGAAGAACAAACGGTAATAATGCGAAATTCTATGGAAGATTTATTTTATAATTATCGTGTTAATATTGCCTTTATGGGTCATGTTCACGCATATGAACGCACTCATCCTGTTTATCAAAATAAAACTGATGATTTTGCTACCGTTTATGTTACGGTTGGAGATGGTGGCAATTTGGAAGGACATGCTAAAAAATATTATGAACAGCCAGATTGGTCAGCATTTAGAAACGGAACAGATTATGGATTTGGAACAATAACCTTATTAAATCCAAATAAACTTCAATGGAAATGGTTTCGTAATCAAGATAGACAATTAGTTTATCGTGATTCTGTTATTATTTGTAATTCATATTCATCAAAAGTATATTGTTAACAAAATTTAAATTTAATATTTTACTGTAAATATATTTTTATTATTTTATTATTTATTACATATTTAAGATTTCATATTTACTAATAGTATATATGAAAGTTTGTATTATTTTTAGAGGTGATAATGTAAGAGAATCTCAGTCCCGAAGATATATTGACGTGCTTATGTGTTGGAATAATTTGAAGAAAACAATATCTGATGATTTACTCAATAATGGACACTTATTGGATATTGTATTTATAACATATCAAAGTGAAATAATAGAAAACATAAAAAATATAATAAACCCTAAATATATAGTAATAAATAATAAAATTACCCAAGAAGAAAATTTTAATGATGTATTGACATTTATGAATAATTATAAAAATGAATATGATAGATTTGTAATTCTTAGATGTGATTTTATGTATAGAATTCCTATAACAAAATGGCCTAAGTGGAAAGAAAATGGTATAATCCTTGTAAATAGAGATGTACACTGGCCAAATCAAAGACTATATTCTGATATAATTTTTATAACGGATTCTGAATTTATTGATATTTTTACAAATGCATTTAATAGAGATAGCCACTACCACACAGCACACGCATTAGGTAGATATTTATATAATAATAATATTCCTTTCCATTTAATGTATGAAGATTATTATCACATGGATAAGCATCCATTACACTTATTTGCTCCTTTGGAAGATGAACCAGATTTAAATAATCCCGTAGTATTTGAACCTATTACAGATATTAGTTGTTGGAATTAATAAAAAAAATTGAAATTTATAATATAAGTTATTGTATATTATACATTGCCTAAACCACTTTATCTTTTCAAAAGAAATAGAATGCTTGGATTACGTTCACGACCGATTAATTTTAAGGAGGTATTTACAGTTAGAACATTACAATTTCAAATTAATCCATACTTCACTGTAACTCAAATGATCGAGACATTAAGACCTTCATTAGCTGTTCAATTTAATATAAATTCAGATGATATAGAGATAGTAGAATCAGGACAATATACGCCTGGAGGTCTAGCAGAAGCAGCACCAGGATTGGAACCATCAAATAGAAGACTATGTGATATTTGGGGTGAAGAACTCAGAAATGTATCATTTTATATACGCAGAAAAAACTTTATGTATCCTCAAATAGAGAGAAACAGAAGAGAAAGGGAACAAAATTTAACTAATATTAATGAAAATGAAATCATAACATCTATAGGGGATTGTCCGATATGCTTAGAATCTACTACAATATTCAGAAGATATAGTTGTAGTCATGGTGTTTGTTCCGTATGTTACGAACGTTGCCGCACAGCATCAATACATACTTGTTCTCTTTGTAGATCTTCTTAATCAACATTATCAACTATACTGTGTAAATAAATATTAATAGCAGAATCTTTGTCAAGCCAATTACCAACATTTACGTGCTTATTTTCCAAATCTTTATAATGTAAAAAGAAATATTGAATTTTTTCACGTGTGCTAGTTGGTAAATCAACAATATCTTTAATTGAATTATATTTTGGATCTACTTTTTTACATGGACACATAATTATTTTTGGATCAACTCCTTGTTCATCTTCAGTTTCAAGAACGCCTAAAAATTTACATTTTACATAACACCCGGGAACAAGTTCATCATCCATAATTACAACAACATCTAACGGGTCACCATCTTGACTAATAGTATTTGGAATAAAACCATAATTAAATTCATATTTAAATGGTGTATGAAGAATACGATCACAAACCAATGCTCTTAATTCTATGTCATATTCATATTTTATATGAGAATTTTTTGCAATCTCAATAAAAACATCTACTTCTATTTCTTGACTCATTTATTTAATTAAAATAACTTTTTTAAATTGTTTTATATAATTTTATTTTTAATAGCAAATATGAAAAAATATCTATTAAGTAATATTGTTAGTTCCGTATTAGTTAGTATATAGAATAATTTTTGAGGTATATATTTAGATTTATTTTGAATAATTTATATATAATTAATTATGATTTTATATGTAATTGGTGTAATAATTTTATGTATTATGTTATTTTTTATTTTTGTGCGTTTAAAATATAAATTTTGGGCATTACAGCCAGTTTTTCATTTCTATGATGTATATTATTGGTTTATAAATATAGGTGTAATAAGAAAAGAGTTACCAGAAAAGAATAGATATGTAAATTTTAAAAAAATAAAAACCAAGTATTTTGAAGAAGTAGATAAACTAACAAAAAAACAAATAGTAACATTAATAAGACTAAATTATTTCAGAAATAATGAAAATAAGTATGATCCAAAAGAAGAAAATATTGGTTCTTATTTTATAGGTCACAATACAAAAACCTTTTGGTCATATTTTGTGGAACCAGAGTTATTAATTGATAATAAAACAGGAAAAACAATAGAAGAAAATAAGATAATTGGTGTGATAACAAGTAGACCATTACATGTTAAAATAAATAATAGTAGAAAAGATTCAGAATTTGATGTATATTATGTGGATTATTTATGTGTTGATAAAAACTGGAGAAAAAAAAATATAGCTCCACAATTGATTCAAACACATGAATATAATCAATCACATCATAATAAAAAAATTAGTGTTAGTTTGTTTAAAAGAGAAGAAGAACTAACAGGAATAATTCCTTTGACTGTTTATAAGACATTTTGTTTCCCTATGAAAAATTGGGGGCCGCCAGAACAATTGAATGCGAAAATAAATATTTTGACAGGTGATAAACAGAATATGTATTATTTATATAATTTTCTAAATGAAGTGAAAAACGAATTTGATATTTTGATTTATCCAGAGATAAGTAATATAATAGAATTAGTATCAACTCAGAATTTATTTATAAAGATGTTAATAATAAATGGAAATATAGAGGCAGTGTATGTATTTCGTAAATTATGTCTATATATAGAAGATAATGGCGAAGTAATATCATGTATAGCATCTATTTATAATAAAAATGTATTAGCAAAAGAAGAATTTATAAAAGGGTTTAAAATATCATTATGGTCAATAATAAAAGACAATATTAATTTTTGTAAACTTGTAAGATATTTAACTATAGAAGATATAAGTGATAATACGTGTATAATAAATAATATATGTCTAAGAACCCAACCGATGGTAATATCTCCAATGGCATATTTTTTTTATAATTTTGCGTATAGTCCCTTTAAATCGGAAAAATGCTTAATAATAAATTAGAACATATTTATTAACATAAAATTAAATTTATATGTTCAAACAATTTAAAATCTTGTAATAAATAATACTTAATTATAATGCCAAAACGAAAACAAATAATAATTGGTAATAAAGAATTTAAAACAATAAAGGAACTAAAAGCTTTTACAAAACAATTATTGAAAAATAGAGGTGTATGCGAAATAAACAGGTCAGATAATGATTTTAATTTTTTTATAGATTTATATTTTCGAAAACCATCAAATATGATTAATATAGAAAATAAAGACAAAATTCAAAAATTTAAAATAGGTTTAAACCCCATAAAAAAAGATGAACCAAATCATATGCTTATCATTATAAATAACAAAGAATATGTATTTAGTTGGAATAAATGTTGTGAAGCGAAAAATACAGAAGATGATACTAAATTAAAAGAAGCTTGTAGGTCATCAATTGAAGAACAAACAAGAGATTGTTGGATTAATAATATATGTTGTAATAATTGTAAAAAGCCTAAACAAAATGGGTTTCAAGTGGACCATATTAATGAGTTTAGTAATATTTTTAATGAATTTATTGATTCTACTACATTAAAAATACCTATTAACTTTGATTCAGACCCATACACAAGTCAATATATTTTTAAAAAAGATGATAATAATTTTAAACAATCATTTCAAATATATCATAAAGAAAATGCGCTATTACAATTATTATGTATAGATTGCCATAAAGAAAAAACAAAACGATTTATTTCTAAAAAGTAAAATATTTCAACGCATATTTATTTTTAAAGAATTTTATATCTAAAAAAATTGAATTATGAAATAATATGATAAATTATATTACTTAAATAAATATGTTAACCGTCGATGAACAATCTTATAATAATGAAGAGCATTTAAGTAAAATTAGAGTTATTTATAATTCTAATTTTATTGATTTTATAAAAAAACTTAGACGAGATAATGATTTATCATGGTTATACCTTCAAGACATGGATAAAATATTACCATTACAAGAAGAATTAAGAGAATATATTGTTGAAAATCAAGATCTTTTTGAAATACAATACGGTAAAATAGATTTTACAAGTAATTCACATCCAGATTTCTTTGCAATACTGATTTGTGTTATTATTCCTGATTTAGAAAATTATTCTAATTTTAATGAAATACTTCACGAAAGCAAGAAAGGGTTATGGGATATAAATTTATATTCTTCAGAAACCCAAGCAGAAGGATTTGAGTCTTATGTTGCAAATCATTTTAAATGTGCATGTAATCATTGGTGTAGTCCTGAAAATTTATATATTATTTATAATTTTCAGAGCAAACAAAATATATTAATTGGATGTGATTGTGCTGAAAAGACAGGATTTATAGAACCTGAACAAATAAAAAGAATAAAGGCTAGACGTGAAGAAAATCCAAAATATAAAAAATTTATGGAAATAACAGAAAGAAAAAATGAACAAAAATATAAAGAAGATGTAGAAAAACAATTAGAAAAACTGAAAATATCTCAAGAAATTATAGAAAAATATTATAAATATTTTGGTGGTAATTATGATGAACATTTGACATTCTTTAATAATCAAAAATATATTCATAGATTAGACGATATAACTGAATATATTAAAGATAATTGTGAATTTTGTTCACGTAAAACAAAAAATAAGTTGTTATTAATAAACGATGATGATGATTATTATTCTATATGTGTGAGATGTTGTAGTAATTTTGGTAAAATGCCAAAACAACAGGGTATTTGTGAAGACTGTGGCGAAGAACATCGTAATCGTTCTGACAATTATTGTAATGTTTGTAGAAGAAAAAGTAATTGTTTAAAATGTAGACAAAGAGACTTTTGTTGCGATGGTCATTGTAGTATTTGTATATCAAAATATAACTTTTGTATTAATTGTAAAATTAATGAGGTTAAAACAAAAGGATGGAGATGTCATTTATGTTACTGTCAACTTAAAAAATGTAAATGCGGGAGACTGTTGGCAAATAAAAAATATAAAACATGTTATTCATGTAAATTTAAATGTTAACTAGTATCATTTAAAAAATAATACTCTTCTTCAATAGATAAATCACTCCAAGTTAAACGTTGTATATCAATCTTATTATCTTCTTTTGTAAATCCTACCCAAACTCCTGCCATACCTCCCTCTTCATGCCATTCATTTTTAACCCAAAAATCTGGATATTTTTTTAATAAACTTTCAAGAAATTCATAATCAGGATTCCATGCGCTCCACAATTTAAAAATTATACCACATTTACCTTGTTTTAATATTCGAATGATTTCATTATATTCTGAGTTATAATTTTTGATTTCTTGTAAATCATTTTGAATAAAATTATGTAGATTATCTTGATTTTTACATATTATTGTAATTATGTTATTACAGTCATTTGGCATATATAATTAATAGTTGACATTTTTTTAAATGTGTATTGTTCAAATATATATATATTAATTATAATTAATATATTTATAAACTATTTAAAGCTCTTTAAATTGTTTTACAAATATATTATTTTTCAGTTTTAACAATATAAAACGGATTTCCACAAAATAAACAATATTGGACATTATTCAACGCCGCTGGGTGTAAACTTGGATTTAAACGTTTACATTTGGAACATTTGTTAATATGATCCAATGAACTAACACTTTTGTTAGTTTTATCCATTCCTATTAGACGATTTCTATAACCTTTAAACATTTATATTATTTATAAATAATATAAATAGAAATTGTTTAGTGTTTAACGTGTATACTTACCAACTTTTGTAAAACTATCAACAACAAAAATAATAAAAACTCCTAAAAATGAATATAAAACTACTTCTTCTGTAACACTACCAGTTTTTTGGTCTTGTTGCTCTTCTAATAAATTTATCATGTAATTTAATTTTTCAATTAAAATTTGGTTATCATTATTAATATTAACAGGAGATGAAGCAGGATATGTTTGCGACGAATAATAATTTTTATTATTTTCAGATTTATTATCTCTAAATGAAGGCACTAATTTTCTATAATATTCTCTAACTTGAGCATCATTCATAAAAGCACTTTGTAATTCTTGTAATTTTAAATCATCATTATCCGTTGGTTGTGGAACTAAAGAATTTTCCATATTAGACATACCTTCTAATTTTTTTCTTTCTGCTCCCATAGAAACTGGTTTAGCAGGAAATTCAAATGGATTAATTGGCTTAAAATCATCTGAATGTTTTGCACTAACAGCAGTTCCTTTAGGATTATAGTTTCCTAGGTCATCATCGTCAGGAGTACTATTGTGAATAGATTGTAATACAGAATTAACTTTTTGAGGATTAAAATCGCTAGATGCTTGACGATATTTCTGTGTTTTATTATGATTTTGTCTCTTCTTATTAATAGGTGTTTCTCCCGTAGGGTATATTGATTGATTATTATCATTATCTATTGGGGCAGCTGACATTGCTAAATAAGACATTCTCTTAATAAAAAATAAGATAATTATTTATCAAACAATCTGAAAATACAGAAATTTAAAACAAGTTTTAAAACTTATAAAAAATATATTATGTAATTTATATATAATGAGTGTTAAAACCAAAAGTATTGGAGCTCTTTTTGTAGCATTGGTAATAATTTTAGCAGTAAATCCAAAAGCTGTTAATAATTTGTATGGTTCTCTTTTAGGAAGACTATTCTTGGTATGTGTAGTTATCTTTTTTGCCATGAATAATACAACTTTAGGATTATTAGCTGTATTAGCAGTTATTACCGCCTCAAATCAATTTGGATCTTTTACAGAAGCGAAGCTGCCTTTGGCTGAAGGTATGGAAAATCAAACACCTACAACTATCGGTGAAGATAATACGGATACTACTGGTGGACAAACTGTCTTAACCAATTCAGCAGCTGAAGCTGCTAAAAAGAAAATTAGTGATATTAAACAATCTATTGCTGATGGAACCAGTGGTGTTGATAAAGAAGATATAAAGACTGCTATTATGTCTAAGGATTCTAAAACAATCCCTGTTAATCCTAATATGAATAGCTCATCTACTGGCGAGGTTGAGCCATTTGTTGGTGGAATGTTAAAACCTTCTACAACTACATCTTTTGGTGGATATTCTCCTTATGCTTCAGTTTAATGCCACTAAAATAATTTTTTTAATATTAAAATATATAATGCGTAAAATATATTTTAACATATTTGTTTCTATAATAATCTTATTATGGATTATTTACTTTATACAAACTTATACATCCATATTAAATGAAGGATTTACACCTAAAATTAATTCATTGTATCGTCCATATGTTAGAAATATGAATCAAACATATGAAACATTTGTTAATAATTATGGACCAAATGTTATTATGACTAAACTAAAAAAATGGAATATTTATTAATTAATCTAATATTTTTATATCAAATTAATATAACAATGTCTATTTTGTATGATACTATTGCTTTTGCCCATAACCATATAATGTTTCTAAATAATAGCAAATTTTTTGCCGGTGTTGTAATGATTTTACTTAACGTCGGTTCTAAATTTATTGCTATTCAATTTAGCAAATCAACAGAAGAATATCTTAAAATGAATGTTACTAAACAACTGTTAGTTTTTGCTATGGCATGGATGGGAACACGTGATATTTATACTGCCTTAGTATTAACAGCTGTATTTACTATTCTTTCTGATCATTTATTTAATGAAGAAAGCCCTTATTGTTGTGTTCCACATAAATATAGAATATTAGCTAAAATTGCGGATACAAATGATGATGGAACTGTTACTGAACAAGAGATAAATGATGCTATTGCCGTTCTAGAAAAAGCTAGACGAGATAAACAAAGAAAGAATCAACGACAAATGTTTACACTTTATGGAAATTATCTTGATAATAGTTATAAATCCAATTATTAGTATTAATATTATTTAGTTTTATAAATAATTAAATAATATATATTATCAAATAGTATATATAATGAGTAAAATTAAAATAAATGGAGAAGAATATCCAGCAATACAATCAGAAACAACATCTGAAAAACAAGAAACTAAAAAGAAAGAAGATAAGAAAACTGATGATTCAAAAATACCAAATTCTTTAATAATTTATATTAAAACACGTATTCCTAACTTTTATAAAGTTAATTATGAGCCTTACATGTCTGTGCCTAAAAGTAAAAGTCATACTGTTTATTTTGATCCATTGGTAAAATACTATGAAGGTCCAATAAGAAACTTACCATCTGGAGCACCAAAAGATGCTTTAATGTCACAATTTTTTGAAGCAGCAGAGTTTGATTCAATGATTAATAGGATTCTAAGTGATTTTAGATATATGCAGAAAAAAAGAACTTTCCAACAAGCATATGATGAGCATATTATTGAAAATAACTTACGAATAACATTGAAGAATCTTTTTAGAACTAACAATTTATTTTATATTAATAAAAAACCATATACAATTGTTAGTGTAAAATCTAATCCATCAGATTGGCAAATTGATAAAAAACCTCTAGAAAAATTATTAAATCAATTTTCGCATTTATCTGTAAAACAGGTTGAAGATGAGGCTAAAAAAGAAGAAGATGATATTCCTGAGATTTTAAGACAAGGTAATGTAGCATCTTCAAACATATCTGAAAGTGAAAATGTATCTGTAGTGGCTTCTGGTTTAAAAGATGCTGTAGATAATCTTGATAATACTACACTTAAACAAGATATGTCCGGTATAACTGATTCATTTATTCCAATGAATGAATTACCAGGTGTGTCTGAAGATATAATGGATTTACTCTCAAAGTATTTACGTAAAAATATTCCTATTAATTACTCTAATGATATTGATTTAGCTAGAGATCCATTAACACTATCTTTGTTAGTTGACAAAACTGATTTATTAAACTTTATAAATAAACATAAAAAAAGTAATTTAATTGACTTATATTCGGCTTTTAATGAATCTAAACTAAATTTAAATAATGCTGACCAATCTTATATAGATGCATGTATTGAATTGGGAAAATATAAGAAAAATTTTGATGAAAGAGTAATAGAAATTAAAAAACTTTTAAATGCAAATACAGATCTTCAAAATTTAATGTCAGAAATTACACAACTTAAAATAGGTTATATGCAAATAATTTTTAGAATTGCGGATGCTATTAATCAAATATATCAAGAACAATATGTATATTTTGAAACAACAAAAGCATTATTAGAATCATTGAAAGTGGAATATATTTCAATTATACAATATTATGAAAAACCGGTTTTAGCTTTAAAGTGTATTGAATATGATATTGTTAGTATAAGTTCTTTAATTGAGGAAGATGTTAATAATCCTTCATCTGTATCATATTTTACGAATTATAAAAATTTTAAACAATTTTATGAAAATCAACTTTATAAAAATAGACAGGAACTATTAGAGCCACAAATCAACTTTGCGGAAGAAGCAGAAGTTTATAAAAATAATCCTAATTTTTTACTGATTGAAAAAGAACAATATGAACTTTATAATTTTAAAATGTTCTTAACTTATTCATACAATCAATTTGATATATGGGTAAATTTATTTAGATCCTTAGAAATGTTTATAAGAGAAATAAGTGATTTTACAAGAAATATTATTACCATTTGCGATGATACAACTAAACAATTAAATAACGCTTATACAGTAGAGCAACAAAATAATATATTAAAGAAAATTGAAGCTGAAGGTGTAATGGCAGAAAAGCAAAAATCAATTGATCCATATGATCAATATGTATGGTATTTGGTTAAAAGTGATGGTTCAAATGCTATAGACACTAAAAATTCTGATGATGTAAAGTTTGAAAAACTTTATATAACCTACATTAATCAGAGTGTAAAAGCATATGATGGTATATTTTTGTATATATATCTTTTAGAAATTCTTTGTTCAAGACAAATAAGAGTTTATGTAGCCGAGGAAAATACTAATCAGTTAAATCTTGAATTTTCACTAACATTGGATTTATATTACAAATTAATTATAAAAAATATACAAAAGCAACAAACAGGAAGACAAAGCAATATACCTAATTCTATTTTATGGGATACTACTGATTTTAATGATGTTACAAAAATTCAAACAAGACAAAAACAAAATAATAACCAATATGTTATTTACCGTGCTAGAATAAAATCTATAAATGAATCAAGAGAGAATGTTATATCCTCTTGTCAGAAAATAGTGGAAATAATTACGCCAAATATAAGTAAAACTGGATTTATAAATAAATGTAATGATATAATTGCTTTACAAACTAATAATATGATACAATATAATTTTAAAAGTAGTTGGTGGTTAAACAAAACAATTGAAAATTATGATATACAAGACACTGATGATTTCATTTACAATATGAATAGAGTTGTAAAAGATGCTTGGTATGATAGAATTATAGAAGATATCAATGTAAATTCATATCTAGATTGGATGGTTTTTAATAATGATAAAGAGGGTATAGATAGTTTATATGCTTCTATAGCAGATGGATTAAATGGCCAATTAATACTAACAAATAGTGAAACAACAAATCCATATACTGAAGATAAAAATGGAAAAAAAATATTTACAGTAGATACAATAAAACAATTAGTAACAGATTATAATAATGAACAAAATAACCCGATTAATTTAACAAAAATTGAATCCGTTCCTGATATTATAGACATTTTACAAAAAACTTTGAAAATTAAATTTATTTTGTTTAGAATGTTTGAGTTTGAATTACCAATTGATGTTGGTGATCTTGTCTTATATAAAAAACGGGTATACCGAATAATATCTAAAACTGAAAAAGATGGTAAAGTATTATATAATTTATATAATGGATATAGAGAGATTAAAGATATCCCTGAACGTAAAGTAAAGGTTAATCCAAATAATTTTTTAAAAAATTTTCGTGTATATTGTAATATTTCTGATTTTACTACGGATACAGTATTAACAGATTATATGTATATTGTATATACAGAAATTGAGACAGATGATGGTAAAAAAGAGAAGTTTAAATTAGTTCGTGATACAAATATACCATATATTTTTACTGTGGATGATATTCCAATATATATAAAATATTTTATATTTAATTCTTGTCCAGGCTTAGATAGAGAAATACTTATAAAGATGGGATATGGAGAAAAGAAATTAATAGATGATATATTATATTTTGAAACGCAAAGAAGAAAACGTATTGAAAGTGAAAATATTAGCGATGATATTTCAAAAATTGAAGAAAAAATAAAACGTTATGAATATAAATATAAACAATTAAAATCTATAAAAGAAATTGATAAGAGTTTAGAACAACAAGCAGAACAATTATTATATAAGGAAGAAATTAAAGATTTAAAACAAAGAAAAAATATGTTGAAAGAATTTTTAAGTGAATCTAGTTCTGAAGTTTCTAGCACAACTGGAGGTGCTGCTACCTTAAGACCAAGTGAACAATATTCTTATCAATATAATCCACTAGGATACCCGTTAAATCCAAATATGCCCGGAAATGTTATTTATATGCCACAACAAGGTTATCGTTACCCATATCAAAATTCATATTACACAAGACAAAAAATAGTTCCATATAATGTATCTCAAAATAAAGCTAAGGATCAGAAATCAAAGCTTTCTTTCTATGTTACAATTGAATTAGAGTTGTTTCCAGGAACATCAGCTAATATGTTACAAAAAAGTGTTGTAAGATGTCAGAGCACATTTGAACGCATTAGAGAAGCATGGGCTGATATATT
>JACCDO010686107.1_pt1 | contig 32583 bp, 49 predicted proteins | sample 7446101 | NCBI WGS metagenome assembly JACCDO01 (sample SAMN15323440, study PRJNA562643) | freshwater metagenome | isolation source: river surface water | place: USA:Blue River Watershed | collected 2017-08-16 | reverse complement strand
TAGACTTATATCTAGAGTGGGATCTACAGCACTTGCTGACATCCCTGTAATTGTAAGTCTAGAATTATGCGATTGTAACGCAGTTATCGTAAGTGTGAAAGTTTTTGATTCAATGTTTGGGCCAGTAATGGTGAGTTGAGTGGTCCATTGTTGAGGTTGTTCGGGAGTAGAACTTACTATTGTTCCGTATAACTGTCCGTTTGCAATAGTTAGTCCTGGAGGTAAATTTGAATATGAAACAGTGTTATATTTTAATCTATCATATACAACAATTTTTGTGTATCTATTATACAACACTATGAAATAACTTTCATTTAGAAATTGATTATACTTTGGATTGAAATTCTTATTTTTAATAGTGGCAATTCTATTTTTTGTGTTGGTATATTGATCAGTTAATGTAAGAATATTTTCTCTTAGAAAAATTGCAGAATGGAAATAAAAGGGGTTAGCATTAGCAGATAATGCAAAAGGTAATCCCTTATCCGGAGTCCATTCTAATCCTAAGTTATAGGCTAATGTGGCGGTTGCTACTGCTGCTGCAATACTTGTGCCTGCACTTAAACCGTAACCGGAATCTTTTCTTGCAACATATATTTTTTCACCAGGAGCCCATCCGAATAAACTAGCAGTAGTTGAAGAATTGGTTTCGCTAGCCGTAAAACTAATAATGCTTTCATCAGCATAATTGCTAAAGTTACTTGGTTCTAAATCAGGACCAAAACTGCCAACTGTAATTATTCCAGGCATACTAGCAGGTGTTACTTGTTGTATCGGTATGCCGCTGTTACCTGCTGCACATATAACAGCAACTCCGCTGTTACTTAACATTGCAATTTTACTTTCAATGTAAGAATTTTTTGGAATACTCCAGCTTAAATTAATAATGCTTATTGGTCTATCATTGCTAATATAATCTTCGATGATAGCATCAAACGCACTTAACATGTCGCTCTGTAGTGTATCTACTCCTTGATGGAAAATTTTTACAGACCTAATACTGCTGTTTGTGATGCCGCAGTTTTTACCTGCTATTACACTGGCAATTGCAGTGCCGTGCCCGTTAGCATCTGTAAAATCATTATTAAAAGAAAATAAATTTTGACAGTCTACACCTGCGAATTCTGGATGTGAAATGTTTACGCCGCTATCAACAACATAAACTACAATATTTTTTCCCTGTCTAGCCAATGTTTGATTCGGTTCGTTCCAATCAACTTGACTTTGTACTAATACCTTCCACCAAGCTTGCTCGTCTTCAGTGCCATAGATTTGGGGTTCTGGATCAAAAAAGCTTTGGGAAATTTCTAGTGGTAAAACAGGATTACTTGAGTCTTGTACTACGCTTTCTACTAAATCGTTAGTAGGGGGGATAGAATCGCTGCTAACAAGTAACACCTTTTCGAAATGGTTAAAAGTTTTAAGTTGCGTACAACTATTATTGGTTAGATAATCTGTGATATCTTGTGTTGTAACTGTATTTTTAAAGTCGATAATATAATTCATTTAAACTCACCATTTATTAATAGGACAACTGCTTGATTTTAATTTTGTCTTAAGATCTATAAAACAACCGCACAACTTACAGTTTCTAGTAGGCTGGAAAAGATAATCACAGTTATTACACATGTTAATCCGTTCTTGGATTACGGTTTCTTCTGCTACTAATATACCAACTTTTTCTGCTGTAGTTGTTGCTGCCTGTTCTACACGTTCTTTTAACTTGTCTAAAAACCCCATATATGCTTTATTTATCTTGAATTATTGCTTGTTTTCGGTATCTGGTTGCTTCTTATATAAGCTCCAAGTACCGTCTTCATTGTCATGCCAATACAGTTTATCTCCAGCTTGCCAACCTAATTCTTCTAGCATTTCTGGTGGGAATTGTATCATTGCATCGCCAGTTTCTGGATCTTCTTCTACATTAACACGCCATGTTTTGTTCTCTGATTCCATATAAATTCCTATTTTGATCGCATTTCAAATACAAACACAGTTCTATGATTTTTAGATTGATGAGTACTGATACCGTGATAAAGATTAGCTCTATGTAGGATTAAAGTCCCGGGAGCAACATCGAATACTACCTTGTTATTCACCGTTAGGTCGCAGTCATACTGATCACTTGGATCTTCTTTATACAGTATGTATTTGCCTGAGTTGGGCGGTGCTTCGTAATAATATACAGCCACATAGGTAGCACCGTTACTATGATGGTGTGATCCACCCCTACAACCTTCATACATCCTATTGGTCCAATGTCGGCCGAGATTAAAAAAATTAGGCTGTTTACCTAATGCAACTATACCTAAATTTATCTCCTTAAGAACATTGTCTCTAAATTGTGCCCATCCACCTAAGTCATGTAATGGATTATAATCTCTAACAGCTACGGTGCTTTTTGCTATCCCATTCTGTGACGGATCACTTGATACATCCATTTTGTCAAACATGGCATCAAGGTCATTTTGAAAATTAATATCAAGTTCTATTTTGATATTTTCTTTTACATAAATTTTATTGTCGCAGAATGTTAAAATCATTACAGTTTCATGAGTTCTAAAGTAGCAATTTTGCTAATACTATTTCCAAAATCCTGATCATTTGTAATTATGTAAGTTTGACAACTGGAACGGTCGGTCTTGCGATCGTACTGTCTAAATTCTACAACTTTACCACCAACTGCATTGTAAATCTTAAAATTAAGAATAGGATCTCCACTGGGGCTACTTTCATCGTGGCTGACTAATAATTTACCCGATGATCTTACAGTTTCTTGTTCTACCTGATGGGCATGTCTAATTTTGTCCCAGTCTTCTTTAACCCAATTAATTACAATTTTTTTAAACCAATTCATATTATGCTACCTCATAAGTTTGCCAGAAAATATCAGGCTTACAAGCATAGTATTCGCCTTGAACACCTTTGATAATAAAGTCACCTTCTGTGGCAATGTGTTTGACGGTGAGGTGAATACCATCTTCTAATGTCCCCAATTCTGCTTCTGCTTTTGCTGCCGGATGTCTTTGTTTTTGTACTTGTCCTAAAGCATTGCCACAAAATTCTTTTAGACGTTTAATACCTTCGTCGGTGTAAACAAATTCAACTGCCTCAATTACTACTGGTTTTTTACGGTATTTCATTCTTGTTCCTTAAAATTATCACTTATTACGCTATTAATATTATCGGCAATGTCGTAGCCCCAATTCCAATTATTGTCAAATGCAGCTACCCATTCATCACTGTCTTGTTCTGCATCGATAAACCCCTCTATACCTTTAGCGAACCAATCAGCAAATATTTCAGGATCTACCCATCCTTGTTCGTCAACAACACCTTGTCTAGTTAAGATGTCTCTAATCATTTCTATGTTACTACTTCCGTCAACACAATCTTCTAATTCTTCATCTGTGAGATCAAATACTCTTTTCATTTTACAAACACCTCGTTAATTTGTCTGTTTACTCTTATAAATGTTGTACACTTTGGCAATTGTTTAAGGGAAGGAGCTCCTACATAGGTACAGGTACTTCTAATACCGCCCAGTATGTTTAAAATTGTTTTACTAACTGGTCCCTTGTAAGGAATATCAACTGTACGGCCTTCTGAACTGCGGTATTCGGCAACACCGCCGTGATGCTTGTCCATTGCAGTATCTGAACTCATCCCGTAAAATGTTACAAAGTTGTTAGTATCTACAAGTTGTTTTCCTGTAGTATTATCTAACTCTGTAGAAAGATAACTCTTGTGAATTACTTGTCCGCCACCTTCGTCGTGACCAGCTAACATACCCCCGAGCATGACAAAATCTGCACCAGCTCCGAAGGCTTTAGCGACATCCCCAGGACAAGTACAACCGCCATCAGCAATAATGTGTCCACCAAGGCCATGAGCAGCGTCTGCACATTCGATGACCGCAGAAAGTTGTGGATAGCCAACGCCAGTTTGAATACGAGTAGTACAAACGCTACCAGGCCCAATACCCACTTTAACAATGTCAGCTCCACGAAGAATAAGCTCCTGCGTCATGTCGCCTGTAACTACATTGCCAGCAATAATTGTATGTTTAGGAAACAGTTTACGAACTTCTGATACAAAGTCGCCGAAGTGTTCACTGTAACCGTTGGCAACATCAATACAGATAAAATGAATTTCTGGATTGCGTTCTAAGACAGCACGTAATTTATTTAAGTCTTTATCACTGGTTCCTGTGCTTACTGCAAAATAATTACCGCCGATCTTGTCTACAACTGCGTCATAGTCTGTATATTCATAGGATTTAACTAAACAAGTAAACATACGATGGTTGTATAATTCTCTAGCCATTCGAAATGTACCAACACCGTCCATATTAGCAGCCATAATAGGCACACCAGTCCATTCAAAGCCGCTATGCTTGAACTTGTATGTACGGTTTAGGTCGACTTCTTTGCGGCTAGAAAGAGTAGATCTTTTAGGTCTAATCAATACATCTTTATAATCTAGCTTAATTTCTTCTTCAATTCTCATAATACTTTCATTTTTCTTCTAATATGGTCGCCTAGCGTACTATCCCAGATCTTAATATGGTCTACAGTCTTTGCACATTCGTCCACTACTGCGGCATAGTAGTCCCAACGTAATTCATCTCTAGATATTGTAGGACTGTTTTCGAAATCTTTTTGACGTTCTCTATGTACTTCTATTACACGCTCGAAGATTTCGTTATGGAGATTAGTCTGCTCCATGCCATTCCTCACCAGTGTCTTCATTCTTTAACAAAATAGGTCCATAGATCCATTGTTCGGTATCGTCGTTAGACCAGCCATCGCCTTCCATACCTTCGAACCAATCTTCATTCCATAAAGCTTCGACACGTTCACGTTCTTCTTCGTCAACGTCGTCCGGCCACGACCATTCTACCCAACAGCCGTCAATCATTTCGACCATTTCCCAGTCAACATCGTCAGACAAAGGTTCCCAACCGTCGGGGTTATCTAAATCTATATCTGGTCGTTCATCTGATTCACATTCCCAAATACCCCATCGAAAGCCTTCATCCTTCGTAACAGTTACTCCGTCTTTGGTCCAGAATTGTCGTTCAACTGCATTCTTTTTATGATAATTCTGTACAGTCCATCGTGCCATATTAATCTCCTGTTTTAATTACTTCGATTTTAGATTTGCGTAAAAATTCTAAACCTGCATTATCTCTATAAGCATGACCGTAGTATACTTTATTAATTCCTGATTGCAAAATTAGTTTTGCACATTCTAGACAGGGACTATGAGTAACAAAAATTGCAGCGTCTAGTCCACTTTCATTATTTCTAGCTAACTTTGCAATTGCGTTTGATTCAGCATGAAGGACTTCTGGTTTAGTCTTTAGTGCATATCTATATTCTTCTTCTGCATCTTCATTATATTCTACATGTGGCCAGCGTTCTTCAATTTCTTCAGAACTTAGCCAACCACCCGCATCGCTGTCAATCCATACCTTATCTTCACAGTCGTTTTCCCAGCCTGCAGGCATGCCGTTATAACCAATTGAGATAATACGATCTTCTTTTACAATTATAGCTCCTACCTTTAGCCTTCTTGCATGGCTTAGGTCTGCAACACGTTTAGCTATGTCTGTATAGAGATCTACAAATTTTTGTTTCATTATCTTGGTGCAAATTCTTGTTGTAGTTTGATATTGTCGAAGAATTCTTTCTTTGTACCTGCATCATGCTTGAATGCACCTTTGAGCACAGTTGTTTGTGTTAACGAGCTATGAGCCATGATGCCTCGATTTTCACAACAGCCATGGATGGCTTGAATGTATACACCTAGGTCTTTTGCTCCTGTGGCACGTTCGATTTCTCTTGCAATGTCATTACAAAGTTCTTCTTGAAGAGTACCGCGACGAGCACACCATTGAGCAATACGAGTATACTTACTAAGACCAATAAGTTTACTGGCAGCAATGATACCAATATAAGCAACACCAGTAACAGGTTGGTGGTGATGACTACACATAGAACGTAGTTCACTACGAACGACCAGCATGCCTTCATATCTATCCTCTGTATCGTTTGGAAAAGCTGTAGCATCAGGTGCCGGATCGTAACGCCCGCTCATAATCTCCTGAAAGTACATTTTGGCCAACCTACGGGCTGTACCTTTTGAATTAGGATCGTTTTCACGATCAATCAGCAAACTATCAAGTACTAGCTCAAATGCTTCTGTAGCTTCATTAATTAGATGTTCTTTATCAGACTCAGCAATGTATTCGCTGATATTATCGCCGGCCCAAAATCTCTTACCGTCTGCCTTCATGCGTTCACGAAGTACCTGTGCTAGATTTTTTTCTGCCATATTATCTCCTATACTTTATTATATAGGCATATTTAGGCAGAGTCAAATTATTTTTTAGTCAATCCGGCCAATCTCTAAACAGAGCATGTTGAATATTGCCCGAAACAAATTGGTTAAAACTACGATGCTTAGTTTCTAGTTCTCCCTGTTGTGGGACTACTCTTTCAAAAGCCTCATCCATCTGAGACATAGACTTAAATTCCATCATAATATGCCATTCGGGTAAATCTGCTATTGATCTAAACCCCATCTTACATCGAGTAATTCTAAAACTGTCCATCTTACCTTCTGATACTAAATGGTCTAAAAATTTTTTCATATTGTTGACCCATTCAATGTCAGATATGTCACCTTCTTTATCGCACCAAATATGATATATGTTCATAGAATTATCCGATTTTCTAAACTGTAAAATCCATTGCTACCTCTTCCTGGCCAATAGTCTATTTTAGTTGATTCCCGACTTATGTCTGCTGTGATACAATGTATACCTGCATCCCAGAATGTACTGCACCTAAAAGGTAACACATGTACAGTGATACCTCTTTTTTCTAATTCTTCAAAAATAGGATCGTGTTTACCTATTGCTACTACATTTTTACTATCAAGTATTAATAAATTTACAGTAAAATAAGTTTCTCTGTAATTTCCTACCCAGGGTTTGGCATGTTTCATAACGAACTCGTTAAAAACGCCACGACCGGTAGGTGGCAAATCTGGTACAAACCATTTAGGTAAAAAACCATTACCATACTTGTGATCACGCCATTCTGGTTTATCTAGAAAAATCTTTTCCCAGCCAGGGAAACTTTGCTCATAGTCGGGCCAATAAGAATTTCCTAAGACTAGACCCGGTTTAACCACACTAAAGCATCCATCTGTATGTCCGCCGTTTAACGAAAGCCAACACCTATAGTCTTTTGAAAAATGTTCTATTTCAAGTTTCCAATTTTTTACAATGTTTTTAATTCTATCTAATTGCACCTTACTTAAAAAACTATTTTTAACTAATGAATAATCTGCGTGATCAAAAATTAAGTCTTGGCCTACTCTAGTAATGTTAGCTGTCGACAAGGTGCCTGGGTGATTAGTGGAAACTTTTTGTCCTACTTGCCTGTAGCGATCAATAGTTTCTTGCCACGGTGACGTACCTCCGTTTATAGTTACACTATCACTTATATACAATGTATCACCTATCACAGCAGTATAGTCTCTTACTGCAATAGGCGGCTTAACCATTACAGTTTTATTATAATAGGTATTATGAAAATGATATAAACTAGAGTCGTTATCTATTTTAGGCCTAATAACAGCGATACCAAATGATGTTAAGAAGGACTCGATTTTACTAAGATCTTCTTTTGTCCATTGAGTAATCGTTTTGAAATGTTCTTTTACGTCTGCAGGGAAATCGTCGTAAAAATGTTCAGGCCATACATCACCTAACCAAACTTCTTTTAATGGATCCCAACCATTGTAAGCACATATTTTTGTCATAAGAGGTTGTTAATATATTCTGCTACTTTTTGTTGTCCTAATACTGTTAAGTTAGTTCCTGTAAAAAAGAGTTGATTGTTGACAGAATTTAATTCAAGTTTCTTGCGTTGCAATGTAGAAAATATTTCGGCCCGTTTGCTTATTGTAAAATTTGGGTAATGATGCTTTAATTTCATTAGTGCATGTTCGACAAGAGCCTGATTACTAAAATATCCATCTGTAAAACCATTTACTATAATTTCTGTGGACGTTTCTAATGTAAATTGAATATTGTTTTTATGAGCCAAATATGCATTCACTTTGCTGCTACCGCCATGAAGCAAAATTTTACAACTGCGTTCTTTCTGAAGTTCATTAAGTTGATCGTAAAATTTAGATAGCAATTGCTCTATAGACGTTTCAAGAATTGTATAATCTAATTCTTTTTGCATAGGAGGCTGAAAAGTCTGAGCAGGCCCAGATCCCCATCTGGGTTTATATGGAACCCATGCAGGTAGCCCTTCATGTACATTATGTTCTTGCTTATTTGGACCTATATATGTTTTGCCTATAAATTTTGTTTGGTGTACAGGCAATGAATTTACAATGTCTTTTAAGGGATCGGCTTGAACAACCACTACAATATCATTAGGATTGATAATAGCTGTCTTTAATTCTTGTACATAATTTAAATTGCCTAAATTTTGTCTACAATAATTGTAGCAGTCGTTGCCGGTGTAATTGTTAAGTAGTGTAGCAAGGTTAGTATCGATCATCTTGTCGACATTGTAAGCACGGTCATGCTCATAACATAGTCCCCAAGCATCACCTATAACTAATATACGTTTCATTTAAATAGCATTCCTAATCCGAATTGTCCTCGTTCTGGGAAGTAGTCCTTTTTAACACTATCTCTGTGTATATCTAATGTGATACAGTGTAGACCTCCATCCCAGAATGACACACATGAATGCGGTACAGGATGAACGGTAATACCATAGGACTCTAATAATGAAAACAGTTTATCATGAACTCCTATACACATGATATTTTTTTCATCAATGACGATTAGATTAGTTTCAAATACGCTTTCTCTAAAGTCACCAATCCAGTCACTCATATTCTTTTCTAAATATTCGTCTACAAGGTTGCCAGCATCATCCATTCCCGGTATACGCCATCTTTTTTCTAGATTTACATTTAAATTTTGGAACGTTGGTTCTTGTATTGCAATTTTTTCCCAATGAGGAAACGTACTATCATAATCTGGCCAATAATGGGTAGACAATAATAATCCTGGTCTCAATGGTGCTAGGCAACCATCTGCATGTCCACCATTAGTTAGATAGTGACACCTATACTCATTTTCAAATAATGGTAAGACATTACGTTTGAAACGTTCAAGGTCTCTACTCCATAATTCTTCTTTTCGGTCATCGCTTAACATACCTGAATGGTATTCAGCACTTACATAATTGTCTAGATATAAATCACAGCCTATTCTAACTATATGTGCTGTATTAATTCCAGCTTCGGGTGAAAATATTACTTTTTCGCCAGCAGCTATGTATTCTTGCAAGTGTGGCATCCATGTTGATACAGTGCCTTCTTGGAAAGTTCGATGTGGCTGATGCAGATTATTGTAATTTTTATAATAATGGTTATTGTCCATGAAAAATAATCTATCACCTATAACACCACAATAATCTCTGGGAGTTATTGGTGGTTTAATTAGTGACCCTGTGAATTTGTCAAGGTATAAGTTAACATTATTTTCAATTACAGGACGTTTTACATTAACACCTAGGTTTTCAAATGTTTTTTGAATGATAGCAAGGTCACGTTTTGTATATTCTGTTAATTTGCAAAATGTATCTTCAAGTTCGTTTGGCAGTATGCTATAAAAAGATTCGGGCCAAATATCTCCTAGCCATACTTCGCGTAATGGATCCCAGCCATTATATCCTAAAATTCTACTCATCTTGTATATAACCTTTATCTTTCCTGTCTGGGAAATAATCTACTTTACTTCCTTGCCTGCGTATGTCTAATGTAATACAATGTAGTCCACCGTCCCAGAAGGATCTAGTCCTAAATGGCACCGAATGTGTGTTGATTTTATGTTTAAATTTTAAGTAACGTGCAAGATTTTGATTCTCACCTAACCATAATAAGTTATTGTGGTCAATTACTAATAGGTTTACTTCAAAATACGTTTCTATGTAATTGCCTATCCAATCCTTACAGTGTTTGAATACATGGTCATTAAACGTTAAATCAGAATTCCACGGTTCATCTTCAATAAACCAGTGCCAGTTTTTTCCATTGCCTGGGAATTGAGGCTGTAATTTATCTCTAGTATCATAATACTTGGGGCTCTCTCTTACAATAATATGGTCCCAGTTTGGAAAACTTTTATTGTAATCATCGTAATATGTGTTACCTAATATAACACCGGGACGAAGTGTGGCTAGGCACGCATCAAAATGCCCGCCGTTACTAAAGATTGACAGTCTGTAATCTTTTTCAAACTCTTCTATATATTTTTTATCTCTTTCTCTAGCAGCATCTTGTTCAATTCTATCAATATATACATCATAGCCACATCTCACAATATTATTGCCAGTAATATGGACCTGAGTTTGTTTAATATTGATTCTGTTGTCTTTCTTATATTCGTCTACAGCATATTGCCAACACTGTTTTTCATATTCTGGAAAATTGAAGTACAGAGTATTACCAATTACTATTCCGTAGTCTCTAGGCGTAATAGGTGGTTTATACAACATGCCTAACTTATTTTTATACAAGTCGGGTCGTGTCTCGTCTATGTAAGGTCGCCGTACTGTAACGCCAAAGGATTTTATTTTTTCTTCAATAGCACTTAGGTCTTGTTTAGTAATTTCTGTAAGTTTATAAAAATCTTGTCTTACATTATATGGCAAGTAATCATAGAAGTGTGCAGGCCACACATCACCTAACCAAACTTCTTCCAAACTGTCAAAACCATTGTAGCAATTTATTCTCGGTATCATTCACAATAAATAATCTATGCAGATAATATTTAGTACTGAATTTGGTTGTCATAGTAAGAACAGCGTTATTGTTAACACTGCTACTCTAGTTAATGTTACAGATCCGGATCAAGCATTAGAGCAGGGTTGGCTTATAGAAGCAAAAAATTCAGTACCAAGCTGGTATCAATCACGAAGCACTAGAGTAAAGTTAGCTTACACAAATTATGAGTATAATAATGAGTTTAAATTTTTACCTAACAATTTCGACCCGGATGAACTAGATAAGATCTACACAAAATACTGTGATCACAAACACTATAAAAAATATTTTGAAATAAATTCTAATTTAGAGTCAGACAGAATTATTGGCTACTACACAGATAATAAACTTACAGCATGGACTAAACTAAGAGGATATAGTAAAAAGTCAATTGAAAGTGTTTTGTTTGTGTGGGATTACAGTCATCCAGAGTCACATCTGGGTATAAAAAGTCTTAGATACGAAATAGCCTGGGCCAAACAACAAGGCTATGAATATTTTTATATGGGGCCTGGATATGAAAAAAACAGTATCTACAAATCAGATGTAGATGGCTTCGAATGGTGGACAGGCAGCGAGTGGTCAAATGATATAGACAAATACATTTATTTGTGTAAGAGAGATAGTCATGTTGCTAGTTATCATCAAATCCACTCTGTTCTCGCCAACCTGCAACCTTATCAAAATAATCCTTAGGCCATAGCTTGTAATAACCTAACTCCTGCAATTCTAAACTGGCAGATACTACAGTGCTTAATCGCTGAATTAAAACGAGGGTATACTGTCCTTGATTAAAACATACACCATTAACAATTTCCTTATCATCTGGATGATCTTCTAGGAATAACAAATCTTTAGAGTTGTACCTAGTGTTAATATCTGAAATAACTGATCCTAAATTGTCAGGTGTATATTGTTCACGCTCATAAGCATAAATTACAACTTCGTACTTATCGTTCCATTCTGTTGCACACTGTTCACAATCAGTAGCTACATCTGTACCTATACGTATGTCGTATTTTTGTTGAATTAATGTTTTTCGTGCAAAAGGACAAGGTTGCCAATTATTGAGTTTTTTGTTACTTACTGTAACAAATTCGTCAATCCATTTAACTATATTTCTTTTTACAACTTCTATATCCATAAGTAAGTTTTATACGACGATAGCTCGGTCGCTTAACAGTAATTGAGCCAGAGTATAGTCTTTTTTAGATTTAAAACTAAATTCCATATAATCATATGCTGGCTTATAGATATACCTATGGCCAGGTAAGCCAAATACTTCTAACACTAGAGCACAAGTTTCATTCCACCATATGGTGCCCTGCCATTCCTGCCAATCTATTTTAATTATGTGAGGAAATTGGTCTTGCATGATTAATAGTCATCTACAACATGATCTGCAATGGGCTTACGATTTTGTAAGAACTCATTATTGTATCGCTGCCTATCAATTTCCATATCAGTGGCAGAGAGGTATTGTTCTTTCAACGCAACTACTACCGGATGTAACATTTTAGATGTTATACGATCTGCAAGGCTAGTTAAGACTGTGTCTATATCTATGCCCTTAGCAAATTGCTTTTTAGCATAATCTACTTCAAAATTGGCAACCATATCTGCCCAATCTTTAAGATTTTGATTATTATACCGTAGATCGTTCATTTTTTCTGTAGTTGCCTTTTTCAGGTATGACATGCCTAACGCCGCCCCTAGGATCTTGCATATCACCAGACCGTCGAGGAATCATATGTACATGCGGATACATTATGGTTTGGCCAGCAGCCTCGCCACAGTTTTGACCGATGTTGAAGGCCTGCCATTTGTCTGACTGAACGCCATCGTAGCCCCATTTATATGCTGCTTTCCAACATTCGAATAAAGATGCAGACGATTCGTTGGTAGGCACAAATAGCAAATGCCCTTCGGTAACCGGATATGCGTCTCTAAAGATCCAAAAGTCTCTTGTTCGGTGTTCAATTTCTTTCCACGGTGCTGTGCCATTAGTTAGTGCTTTCTCTAAGTCGTTCATTTTTTAATACCTCAATCTCGTCTTTATATTTTAATTTAAGTTTTTTTAGTTCTCTAATGCGGTCACTGCTCGGATTATTTTTTTTAATGTCTTGAATCAACTGATCTGTCATTCTGTGTGTTTCTTCTAAAAATTTAAGTCGTTCAACTTTATTCATTTTTATCACCTTTTAAAGATTCCCACATTCTAACCTTCGACAACTCTGTGATATAGTCGTCGTATAACTTTTTGAGTTTAGGATAGTTTTTTTCTAGTTTAACATCTCTTTCGGGAATCATCAAGACTTTTTCAATTGTTTTTAGCCGTTCCTCTAAGTCAATACCGTTATGGATAATTTTACCTTTAACTACTAAACTGGCAGGATCTTGAGTTACATGAACTGATGGACCAATGCTATAACCTGCGGAATTAGTATATGAATATTGTATGTTGCCATTATTGGTTACCCCACCTCCTGGTATAGCCCCTGTTGGAATTGGAGTACTAATTTGGTATGTTGGTAGATTTACGCCATTCAAAGTATTGTTCATTTCTAATCCATTTGTTATTAACCAAAAATCCCCACTCACGCCGCTGCGGCCCAGGCATAAACATTGTCCAACATTCTACGCCGTCTTTAAGTTCAATGCGATGATAGCTATTAGCAGGGCAAAAACGGAAATGACCAGGCCCACGCCAATGCCGTGTTTCGCCGACCTTGGTACCATTCGAATCAAAGTTCGGAGTCCATTCATAATAACCGCCTTTCAAAATAAGTGTAGCATAGGGCCAGGGATGATCATGAACATCATCCGGATCTGATTTCAAAAATTTATGTAAAAAAATGTTAAAAGGAAATCTAGTTCTATCCTTTAGGAAAATATAATGACGTACTAGATAAGGTTCATTATCTAGCCTATCATATATAATTCTTTTTCGATCAGACTTCTCTAACCATGTAAAGAATTTATTTTTTAGGTGCTGGATTATCGTAGTCATCTTTAACCATTTCATAACAGTGTCTAAATTTATCAAATGCAATTTTCAAACCAGGATACTGTTCACACATATCTAGAACTCTTTGTATATCTGGAAATTTATCTTTCCAATCTACTAATGGCTCAAAAAGATCAACTGAAATGTTACTGTGGGTTAAAATGTCAATTTCACCCGCACTTAATGGTGAAATAGTGATAGTTGATATACTTGGACTCATAACATACGAACTAGAGTATGAACCACTAGCCATGTTATTGTCGTAATCGGCAAGATTTATGTGTGTAATATTGTCTAAATTTTGAGCAGATATGCTCAAGGTTTCCACTTCATCTGAAATTTTGATATAATCTGTCTGCTGAGAAGAATTGCTCACGTAAACACTCCGTTTGTTTTTTTAGTTGCACTAATCTTTTTTCATAATGAGTCATAGTAACAACGATATGATGACACAGTTGTTGTCTATTGGCTACGTAGTGATTCCAACTTTCTGTCCATTCGCTTGGATATTTGAATCCTTCAAAATACATTTCACTATAGCTAAGCCTATCTGGTACCATAGGGATTGCATCTACAATAGCACCTTCATAACAGCTAATACCTAGTGTTTCTTGCAAGTTGGCACTAAACACTAGTTTAGCTTCACCTAGTAAATTATGGTATTCATTTTTACTCAGTTGTTGGTCTTGGCAGACAACAAATTCATATTGCGGTAGTTGCTCTTTAAGATCTCTAAAAATTTCAACCTGTTTCTCTGGAGCGATGCGATGGGGGAATAAAATAAGATCACGCTTGGGCATATTTTTGTATGCTGTAAGGATAGTATCCATATACTCCATAGGCCAGCCAGTGCGAACAATTTTAGGAATTTTTCCTTCTACAGCATCTGCTAGATCTTCTTCGAACCATGGGTTTTCCGTTTCCATGTTATCGTTAAGAAGGTTACGCATAAACAATTCAATATGGAAGTCTGTGGCAAAATAGTTAAAGTCGATAGCGTGGAAAAAACTTTTCTCTGCATGACGCACCCATGGAGCATTACCAATCAGTCTGCCAAGAAAGTCTGCAGGGTCGTAACTACCAGCATGCCAGAGAGCGTGAATCTTGACTGGGATGCCAAGGAGTTCACTCATGTACTTTAGATTTATGATACCAGGATGCCAAGCATCAGTAAACAAAAAATGATCCCCAGACTTAACTGTTCCGGATGTAAATAGACGAGCAATTTGCTCAACTTGTCTAGACTTGTATATATTAGTCCCGCCAAAGTTAAGAAAGGCACCAGGAGTAGTGGCACTAGGAATATCCTCAGGACCAGCGATAACTTGAATTTGATGTCCTGTCTTCTTAAGAATTTTTGGTACATGTTCTTTCCATTGAGCTGTATAGCGTGTTTCCACTGCTTCTAAATCAACTAGATAAATTGTAGACATTTTAGTATTTTATAAAGCTGCCATTTTCGCCATCTTCGCTGACTTCAATCCAAACTTCACGGTCCGGATAGCGTTGATGGATTTGTGCATATAAATCATCACTCATCATTTCGCAACTTTTATAATCTAACGACAATACACCTTCGTTGCTAGAATACAGCTTTTCCAACCATCGTTTAAATTGTATAAATTCCACATCTCTGTCATTATGTGTGACACTAAGCCATACCCTAAAATGAAAAATATGGCGATGGGGGTTAGCCAAAAACGAGACATCATATTCATCTCCTGTTGCTAGTTTTGGGTCAGTGGCTGCTGCTGGATATTTGTGAATGCCTTCTTTGCGGAATGTGACCCAGATCATTTTCTGTGGGCGTTGATCTAAGTGTTTGAATACTACAGTTTCATTGCTCATCTTTTTTCGCCTTTACGGGTTTTTTCTTACTAGCTTTTGCTTCTTCTTCTTGGCTTAGCTTGTTATGAAATTCCCATAGTTTCCAATCAATTGCTTCTAATTTTTTGTTCATATCAGACAGTAAATTAATAATTGTCTGTGCTTGATCATTGGTCATAGCTTGCGATCCTCCTTGTATTTTGTCCAGTCTGTAAACTTACTACGATCCATTAGTGTGTGCAGACTGTGGGACCACACACCGGGATTAGTTGCCTTAAAATCTCGGTCGTCGATCTTAAGCATTGTATTATAATTCCATAATTTAATGTAAGGAATTGGTACACGGATTTGCGGAATAAAGTTATTGTATTCACACAATCCACCTTCGTGAAATTCTGCAACTTGATTTATAGGAATATCTAATGAACATAGATAATCTTTTTCTAAAAAGTATGAAATCATAGAATCCCATTGAGCATGTTCAATTGAGCTACTAGGGTTGTAACTGTGATTAGCTCCAAAGAAAATATGCTGAATTTGATTAGTTCCTTTTGATAACTGCTTGGCAATTTGCTGTGTATCTTGAATGCCAACAACAAACAGTGTCTCTAATCCATAGGCAGGGGTATGTTCTACTTCTTTGCCAACAAAAAATTCTACTGATTCATCTACACCTGTGTCATAATCACGCTTCATCACTTAATCTCCTATATACAATATTAGCATATCTTTCATGCGATTGTACACCTGGATGAGCATCATCTAGTGCTTTATCTATACCAGGAAATGAATCAAGTTGTGGACTAGGTACTTTCAAATGAACATCTAGCATTTTAAAACTGCCTAATTGATTAATTGAACCCATATGGTATATAAGATTATTTTGTTCAAGCAACATTTTGACATAATTTATGTAGATTTTCGTTCGTAGGAACAAGTCGCCATCTGAGTGAATCTTATAATAATCTTCGTGGAATTGAAATGCCGGATCATGAGCTCTATCTATTGAACCTGGAAAGCGAACAGAGAAAGCATTTTCTCTCGTATAAAAACTCCAAAGAACTGCAACGATATCATCTGGTTGAAATTTAAAGTTTTGAATTCTAATAAGAATTTCCAGATTGCTGCTACCACCTCTTCCTATATTCACACACTCTGTGCCCAATTTTTTCGCAAGGACCTTAGGCCAACAGTGATCACTAAACTTTATTGTGCAGTTGTTAGTGCTAGGCCACGGGTCGTCTGACCCTGCTTCCCATCCTGGCAAAGCAAATCCTTCAGTATAGCTACAACCAAATGTTACGAGTCTTGACATTTTTGTTTATCTTCATACTGCATTATCATTCTAGTAACCGGTTCTATTTTAGCTTGGAACACGTTAGGTGCTTGCCTTGCAGCGTTGTCTAGGTCCCATGTACTTGGGTAATGCCGCAAAATACTACGTGCTTCTTGGCGTACTGCCTTGGGTACTCTAGGATACTTTGTCCTGTCCGATGATAGTTCTTGTAGGAATCTTTCAGCCCACTTGACCGCACGGTAACGTTCGTCTGGCAGAGTCATTGGATATTCTCTATCTGTAAGTAATCTTTTCTTGAACAAGATGCGTCCATTATTCAAATAGACTATCAAAGTTAGACGTCAATTGTACAACTTTCTTCTCGGTCTTGTCAACTGAAGTGGTCATATCCCCGTCAAAATGACGGTTGAAAAATGTATCAGCGTTTGTAATACGCTTTCCCGTATTTCCTCTAGTACCAATAATAGTGTCCCAATATTTTGAATAATCTTCAATAATAGCATCCGATTTACTCTTACTGCTGGTTGAAAATATTTCTTCTACAACCTCTCTAAACACAATTTTATTAATACGTTCATCGACTAACATACTTGGGATACGACCTGCATCATACTGTCTATTGGCTTCTTGTACAGCATTACAGTGCATCCAAACATTATGACCCATCATAATTGCATAACTAAAACTATCCCAACTGGTCTTGCCTACCTTTCCAAGTTTGTTAACATCAGTTGGTCCATAAATGCAGATGTCTTTTAACATTACCTGATCGATAATAGGTGAGCTTTCGAAGTTTGCAAAAATTTTATCTTGTATGACTGCGTCTTTGAACAATCTTGTGTCTTGGTGATATTTTTTGTCATCGACTGAGGGCACCATTCTGTAGACCCATTTTGTTCTGTCTTCTGTTTCTGTTTGGATATAGATTTGTCCGTTGGCTGTGGCAAGGAATGGTGATGCACAGTCAAAGGAGATTGTAAACGATTCATTATGATATTTCCTTATTGCTCTTTGTAAGTCAGTTAGTAACGATGCCCATTCTAGCTTGCTTGTCCCTAGGAAGTGCATCCAATCATGTAGTCCTTTTTCTAACAGCCCGTCAAATCTTAATGCGTTAAGGCGTTTTAATACAAGATGAATGTCACACATATTCTGACCACCCATAGCCCAACCATTGAAGTGTCTACCGGGGTATTGTTTTGGATCACAGTACTTCTTCATGCGTTGATACCAATCTTCAGCATCGGTGTGATTCTCACCTTGAAGAACGTTTAGGAATTTACAATTACCATTACGATTATTAATAAAATATTCATTATTAATGTTAGTAGCATCTACAGCTTCTTGATAGGTAGATATACCTGTAGCAATTTGCCCTGCAGGACTACGAGCTACCCAAGCTGGAATATCAAGACACATACCATAATCCATATAGGCATCCATCCAACGTAATACTTGATCACGTTTCTTTTGTGCCTTGGGGCAATTAGGATCTTTCCAATCTCCCTCCCATACACCTTTACCTATTTGAAAACCACCGCTATCACCTAATACAAATGAGTTTGATCTGTTTCGGTTCCGAAACATATCTTCGGCCTCGTCTTGCTTATTCAAGTCTAAGTTAGCATGTCCAGCTGAATACAGGCACCATTTGTAATAGAATAGTGCATTCGGATCGAGGTAATTAAGACTTTCTACGCCGTTGGTAAAACTTGCAGGAATACGTGCAGGATCAACATAGTTATTAAAACGTTGTTTACCTATAAATGTAGCATAAAAGCCCGACGTAGCCGGCAAGAAAATAGCGTAGTCGTTTTGACTAGCGGTTAGGTTCGCATTCATTTAGTTTGTGCAGGTAAGATATATTCGTATTCAGCAAGTCCACTATCGACAGTAATCATCATAGCACCAGCATCCGCAATCTTCATGGTCTTGTCACCGTCCAGATTTAGAATACTCATTACCTGTGTAACAGGCCAGCTCCAAGTCTGTTTCAATTTACCCTTAACATTTGCCTCAAACACAAATGACCCTGCATGTGTACTAGCGTCGCCGAAGAAGAATACGAGATTGCCTTGATCTGTTCTTACTTGGAATACAGTTTCTTCACTGTGGGCCTGGGCCTGTAGTTTTAGTCTGCTGAATGCAGCTAATGATGGTTCAATGTCAATATCCCATGCCGGCGTTTTAAACTTAAAGCTCTTTAGACGTTCGTTAATGATTTCAGCATTCATAAATCTATAGTCATTAACAAAGTCACCAGTAGCATTTTCGAAGTGGAGATTTACAGGAACTGTTTCATTGTTACGAACAGCAGTTTCAACTGCAATTGTGGCATTCTCTTTATACTCTGGATTCTTTAAATGCAATGCTAGTTTATCTAGATTAGGCATACCAAATATTCCATTAAACTCAAGTACAGGGTTTTTGGTCTTTGCCATAATAATGACGCTACGATCTTCAGCCATTGATTCAATAGCAGTTGTTTTATTGTCGCTGGTAATCTTTAGCAATGGAATGAATCCTAAAGAATGAGTGTGAGCTACGATATCTTGTAAAATGTCTTTCATGTTTTTTCCTTATTATAATGATATTTAGGTTTTTGTATCAAAAGCTGAACAATTTATTAAATGTGTTTTTCTCTTGCGTACTGTTAATGTCCCAGTTTAGAACGCCAATCAAGTTTTCTAGTTTAGCATCAATGATGGTAGATTCCATTTCACCATCATTAAATGGTAACTCTTTAAACCATTGTGGTAGTCTTAATTCATCAACTGGATATGCTACTGAAGTAAATCCTAAAGGATTATCTTTGAGTTTACAGACAATCACTTTTGCACCGTCTGTAATATTCATCGAATACTTGTCGTTGTACATACGTTTGAGCGTATTCCAATTTATACTAGCTCGAACGTGCCCCGGCATATTAGCTTTACCTTGACGTTCTTCTTTATGCTGATATTCCGTGATGTTATTAGCTCTCCTTGGACTGCCTTTTTCCCAGCCCGGTCTGCTCTTGAATTCTATACGAAATTCACTTATAAAGTCAAGCACTTCTTGTTCAGTTTTACCAGTAAGTACCATAACTAAAACATCTTGTAGGAAGTCTTGGATGAAACCCGGTGTGTCGCTACGTTTTAGGTCTAACCCCATGGCCTTAATATCGCCCGACTTACCGTTGACGTCTTTACGCTTGCCTTCTTTATCATATACCAATACAGCATATCGTTTCTTAGTAATGAATAGGCCCTTCTCGCCAACAATTTCTCTTCCAGCTTTAATTACTTCGCCTCTAGTTTTTGGACAGTGGAACGCATCTTCCATGAATTTAATAAACGTACCGTTAACCTCATCGGCAATTTGATCATATAGTGAAACAATATTCTCTTTGTTCCACGGTATATGTCCGGCCTCAATGTCTTTACGGAGAGTTGTGTAAGCACTAAAGTAACAACTATCAGTATCACCATATATAATAGCTTTTCCAACATGATTATATTCTCCTGTGATAACTTCGTTTACTTTACCTGCCATATGTTTGGCAATTTGACGACCAGTAAGAGTAGTAGACTGACCAATACGCTTATCGAAAAATCTACAACCAGCGTTAAGAATAGCTCCATATAATGAATTTAGGTTAATTTTTTTGACTAACTGTCGTTTGTCCCAGTATTCTTCTTCTATCTTATTACCTGCAGCAATTGATTCTTTTAGTTTAGCCTGCATTTCCTTACGTTCGGCATACCAACGTTTAAGTAATCCAGGAATAATACCTTCACGCTCGTAGGTAAAGATAGTTCCGTTAGCACTAAGTATCCATGGCTGATTACTGTCAAAAATCATTTTATAGATTTCTGCCCCCGAATGTATACTTGATTCGCCATCTTCCCAATCTATAGTAATATCTTGAGCCTTGTCTTGCTCCATTACGGCAGTATATTCTAAACTACCAAACAATCCTTCCCATGCAGCAGCAAATGATTTTTTCTTAATAGTCATTTGCTCATCAAGATAAGATTTAGTTAGTGTAGGACGTAATTGGCCAACAATAGTTTCTGGGCCCATGTTAAGTGCTCTAATGGCACTCGGATAAAGACTGTTAATGTCTAACGAACCTAGCCAATCATGAATACCAATTTTAGGAAACGCAACATATGCTCCTGCTGCCTGTGTATCTTCATTTTCGTCACGTTTAGGTCTGTTAGGCACTTGCATACCTCTACGGTGAGCTTCGTTAATAATAGCCTGCTCAGTTACTGCGACCGCCCCCATAGTTGTTTGTAGAAGCACAGTATTTTCGTGAGCCAGCTTGTTACTAAGATCAATAAATTTTAGTTTATCGTCTAACTTGTTTAGCAGTAGCGTATCTTGTCTGTTGTACTCAATAAACTTTCTAAAATCGTTGTTGTAAAGTTGATCCAGTGTGCCTTCGTAAACAACCTTGTTTTCGCCAATTTCCATTTCACCAATGGCATCCAGTCTATAAGTGTGACGTTCTTCATAGGTGTATTTGCGATACAGTTCTAAGCTGTCTAAATGTACACGACCTACAAAGTCATAGGTTTCCATCATACGGCCAAACTTTTCAAATTCTCTACGTTTTGGTAATTGATCCCATAAGCAGAATCTTCGTGTATCCTCTTTGCTTAGGACTTTAGTAATTCGGTTTACTGTGTAAGGTACGTCAAAACCTTCACTGTTCCAACCGGATAGTATGTCGGCATCTTCAATTAGGTCTAAGAATGTTTCTAGTAAGTCTGCTTCTGAAGTGTATAGATGTACATTGGGTATACCTTCAACTTGCTCTTTGGCCTGTTCCATTGTGAGTGTCTTTGGAACTAGTGCCAGTGTTACTAAAGTATTCAACCATTTAAGATGCAGCGTAATAGCTGTAATGGGCATGAACGGATCGTCCGGCGACGCATATCCACGTTCAGGATCAAAGTCTACTTCAATGTCAAAGAACGCAATGTTTAACTTAGGTTCTTCTTGATTGATGTAGTTTTCACTTAGACAGACAAACACTGGATTAATGTCTGCTTCGTATAGTTTTTTGTTATTATGAATAGCAAGTTCTTTACGGAAGTCCTTAGTGTTTTTGCAAACAATGCGACTTAATGGTTCATTGTAGATACTAGTGAACTTGCCTTTAGGGTCTGGATAATAAAAAGTATAACGTACAGGAAATTCCTTGTACACACGTTCGCCAGACTTACTACGTTCTACAATTTTGATGATATCATCATCACGCTGAAATAATGCGTCTACATACAAAATATTTTCTCCTATGTGATTTTCGGCTCACAAACACCCGTATGATCATTTATTGGCTGATCTACCTTACTCTTAAATACTTATCAGTCTGATCAGTGCAACGGTATCTATTGTAACCAAAAGTAGATAATTTGCAACCATTCCTGTGCTACGCCTGGTCCAAGCTGCCCAACAAAATATGCAGCACTGTGTAATAAACAATGGATAAAGAATTAAGAATGGCGGATTGGGCAAGGTAATAGCCATCCACACTGCACAGATTATACTTAAAGACCATGCAGTAATTTCAAAAAGAAATCGTAGAGGCCATTCTTTATAATCATTTACTGCCCAATCGTATATGCCTGTGATAGTATTTGTGATATGGTCCATTAACCTGCGTGTCTAGTTACAAAATTCACTCTTGTTTTTTTTGGGTCAAAATATTTAGAAATAACCTTTTGTGGTACTTCTAAATTAAAATCTTTACAACTAAAAATATCAAAGTAAGCTGTGCCATCGCTGTTAATAAAATGAGCACAGATATTTGATGTAGTAATAAGTTGCATTAAACTGTAACCTTCTTTAGGATCGCCTGGCAATAGATATTCAATAATTGGCTCGCCGTGGGCTTCCATGTCAATTTCTACAACTAGTTCTTTAATAAAATTATAGATTGCTGTCTTATCTTTGATATTATCATTGCATCCAGAACAATCTAACATAAGATGATATCCCCAATACGACATATTAATCCTTTGGCAATCTATTAGTTACACCTAAAATCATTTCGATTTCGTTCCAATCGTTCTCAGTGTCTTTCCACGAATCCTTGTGTGCAATCTTAATTGCACGTTTAATGATAGAAGGCTTTACATTAAGTTCTTCAGCTACAGCTTTTACAGTTTCTGATAATCCTTCTTGCAGGCTTTCAATTTCATAAAGTACCTGACTGCCTTCCGAAATAATTCGTTCAAGTTTGGCTCGTTCTTCGGGCCCGTACATTCTCGTCATATAAAACTCCTTAAGGTTATTTTAACAGGTATTTGCTAAAAGTCAATCTTTTACTGCACCAACTAGGTGTAATCTTTGCTGATTTGAACAATTTGCAAATGTATGTTTTTTACGTGTATCTACCCAGTATACATGACCTGCACCTAAATGGAAAGGTGCAGTATCTTCGAATATAAAAAGATTGTCTGGGTTAGTAATTATGGGTATGTGTATTCTAGGCGTTTGATCTTTATGGTATGTATAACAAGATTTAGGATCCATCCACATCCATCGTAGGCGTGTACAGTTATATTCTTGTATTATATCTTCAATTATAGAGCCTTCATACAATGAATTTAATTCTTTAAACAATATGTCTCTAGATCTTGCAACACCGGTGGCACTAGTAAATGGGTCCTCGTCGTCTTGATATTGAAGACCACTTTGTTTGCCCTGACCAGCATATTCTTGCCATTTAATTTTATGTTCTACTTTGGAATAAAATTCACGTAGACTCATTATATCAATAGGAGCTAGTATTTTACAAATTGTTGTTATCGAATTCAATTAAAGTTGCCTTCCTATTTACAAGCCAAAAATCAATGTAGTCTATAACCTCTTTGTATTTAATTACCCTAAATGGTTTATCATTATAATTTTCGAGATAACCCATTTTTAAAAATAGCATAGGACAACTAGTTGTTTTAGCTAATTGTTTATGTGTATTCTCGAGTATTAATTTTTCCTTAGCGTATTCATTTAATCCACGCAGGTCAGCAGCCATAGATCCTGAAGTTATTATCGTTGTAGCATTATGTAGCCTGTGCAAAAAGTCTACTTGACTTAGACCGCTGTGAACATTATTAAAAAAAATATTGCTTTCTTTTGCAGCGTTTATAATTTTTGTGACAGCATCTTTGTCATCGACGTCAAAGCCATTCGATCTACTAAATCCAATTACATCATGACCTAAGTTAACATAGTGCTCATAAAAGGCTTTACCTAGACCTTTTGTATGTCCTGTAACAATTATTTTCATCGTTCACCGGTGTCAGTTAAATTTAACTTTGAAAACGCCCATTTACGTTCTACACAATTGAAACATACCTTGCATCTTCCAGCAGGCCAAACACAGCAACTATGTGTAAAATCAAAAAGTTTTTGCCATGAATTTTCTATCGCCATACTAATAATATGATATTTTTTTGCAGACCAAAATGGCATAGACACATTTTGCATATGATTTGGGCCACCGGCTCTTATCGGATATGCTAGACCTTTAACAAGCTCACTGGGTTCTGGTGGTTGATTTTCGGCTAGAAAAAGTTGGATGTCTTGATACATTGCTAAAACTTCAGCTATTCCGCTTAAGACCTGTGTGCCGTGATATCCATAGCCGTTTCCTACCATACAGGGCTGTTTGAATTCAGTATTGTAGTAATTGTTTATAGAATTGACAAGATGTCTAGCATGTCTATATGCATCATCTTGTCTGGGTACAGTAAAAATAATGATATCTTTACTCGGAACTAAAGTACTCAATAGCAACAGTAAAGTTGCACTGTCTATGCCACCAGAAAGCATTATACCCACGGGGCGATTATCTATTCTAATAGAAAATTGGTATGGGTCCCAGACAGGACCGCAATGGAATTGCATTACACTATTTAAGTGTAGCTCTTAACATCCAGGAATGTTTGCGATGTGCGTCAATGCGACCTGCTAAAAAATCTGCAAAACCGTGTTGGTTATTTTGATTAGCCAGTTCAAAACAAATATTTAAAAGTTCTAGAACTTTGTTATTATCTGAATACAGTTGATTAAGCATTGTTTTTGCATCTGGAATTTGCAATTCATCTTCTATGGCAGACAAATTCGCAAACCTTGTAAAACTGCCAGGTGTATATGTACCTAACGCTCTAATTTCTTCTGCAAAAGTATCAACACTTCCGTACACTTCTTCATAAATCTGACCAAACAGATCATGAAGTTGTTTGAAAAACATACCTTCTACGTTCCAATGATAGTTTTGAGCCTTTAGGTAAAAGGCAAAAGTAGTAGCGAATGTTTGTTTAGCTGCTGACGCTAATTGTTCCATTTTTATCTACCTTGACCTCTATAGGCCTTAAAAGATCGTTTAGCTGACTTATTTAATGACGAAGTTTTAACTCGTCCGCCTTGCTTGGTTCTTTTTACTACGTGCTTAATATTTGCACCTGAAGTTGCACCTTTTGCCATTATTTTTTACCTTTTACTGGAATACAAATGTCTTTTCCATTCTTTGTGCCTGCATAGCGTTTACCTGGCCAACAAGCCTTACCGTCTGCACCCTTAATTTTTTCCTTCATTTCAAAATCTTCGTAGGCTTTTTGTAAGTATTCGCTTAGTGATTTTGACTCACGCATTGGTGCATGTTGAGCATAAGCAGCAGTAGTGTCTACCTTTTTCTGTAATTTATTAAACCAAGTATTTTTGGTTCTTGCCAAATTACGTTCTTGACGATCATCTGAAGATGTAGGAGCTGGTGCAGGTTGTTGTTCAGTGCTAAACAAGTCTGGCTGACTAATTTCATTACCTAATGCTTCATAGGCCTGTAGAAAATCATTAAATTTTTCTATAGCAACTTGGTGTAGTTCGGGGTCAGCATTTGTTTTTATAGCATTCAATCTAGACATAACCATGTCGCGAATGTTATCGGATGCTGATAAGAATTCTTGTGCCTGCTGTCCTACAGTAGATGAAGTTTGTTCTTTACGTTTTGCAGCAAGTAAGTCGCCAATACTAGCTTCATTTACCACAGTTTTTCTTGATGTACTAATACCCGCCAGTTTTGCAAATTCATTTATGTCACTTGGGGCGTATGCAGACAAACTACCCTTAGGTACATCTACGCTTTCTTTAACAAAATCTTTAGCGGGTTCATCTATGTTTTGTTTTGGCGGCTTCAATTGTGATATATCAATACTTCTAATATTAGAAGGTTCAATATCATTCATTTTGCTGACAAGTGCATTCCAATCCATTTTAGTTTAGGCCTTTATGTAATTCAGATGTGCAAATTTCGCAGGTGCAGTCTGGACAGTCATTACATTCTGTACAACTATGTTCGCAATGCTTTGGGCATTTGCAAGTTTCGCAACACATATTTCTTAGCCTTATGGCTAGATATGCGTCGTAGTCATCAACATAGGACGGTAAAGACATTAGTCCTTCTTAGCCTTTGCTTTAGCTTTTTTAGTATCGCTATCGTCACCACCGTCGGAATAGGTGCTTGCCTTGCGTGTGTATTGTGTACCACTGCCTGTCTTCTTAACATCAAACTTTCCAGTGCCTTTGTCTTTTTCTTTAGTGGCTTTGACCATATCGTCCCAGCCTTCTTTCACTTTTGAATCCTTTAAGCGGCCATCTTTCTCAGCTGACTTTAACATTGCTACCCGATCTTGGTAACCTTTTATGCCTGGCTTAATGTCCTTTGCAGCGGCCTTCTCCCCTGCTGTAGGATTCTTAATGTGTTTCATGGTAGTCTTAGCTTGACGTGATTGGTACTGTCTGTCTTTACGATCAGCATCTAGATTACTCATAGCACCTTCTTTTACTTTTTCGTCTTTGGCTTTAGGTTTCTTGCCAGCACGTAGATCGGCTAGGTCATCACCTTCGATGTCTCCGTCATTGTCAACATCAAGATTTTTTTGCTTGCCCTTTAATGCTTCCTTGACAGGATATTCATTCCCACCAACCTTTATCTTCTCACCTTTTTGAACGCCATCTTTTTTAGCATCACTTACTGCCTTTCCAAATGCGTTACCTTCATTAGGATCTTCTTTAACTTTTTTGTCTTTTTTCTTAGCTTCGGCAATAATTGCTTGATGTTTGTCACGACGCATTGCCATTTCAAGTTTTTCTGCAAGACTAAATGCCATCTTTTCTTGGGGCTCGCCGCCCATTGGCATCATATCCATTTTATTGTCGCCACCGTGCTTAAACTTTAGTTCATAGTCTAAGTAGTGGAATACACTTGCTAGATAATCACTAGCCTTGGTGATTTTAGATTGGGTCCAGCCTTCAAGCTCGTCACCAGCTTGAATCATTTCGTGTAATTTCATGGCATACTTGGCAGCTCTGTATAGTTCAGATTTGGCCATTTCTGCTTCATGATCGTCTCTTGGCATGTCGTGCATGATAAAAACTCCAGTATTATATATTTATTAGTTTATGAGGTTGCTGCCTACTTTTGGATTGGTAACAGGATTGTCTTTAGCAGTCTGCATTTTGGGTGGTTTATGTTTAATACTTTTACCAGTAGTACCGCTGCTACCCGGTTTTCCACTCCATCTACGCAGCACTGCTGGGGGTCCTGCTAGTCTATGCGGACTGCCCCCAAGACCTGCATTATGTCCTGCACTAGTAGCACCCGGTGATGCTGTTTCACACACGAATTCTGCTATTCTCATTCTAAACCTCTTTGCATCACGTCTAATGCGTGATTCCAATGTTTGATACGGTCTTCTAGCCCTATAGTACCGCCATTAATCTTCTTGGTCATTTTCAGTACATCGCCCTCGTCACAGCAGTAGTTTAGACCATTTTTATACCAGAACCAACAGGCACTTAGCACAGCATATTCAGGTTCAAGCAATAAATCGGGATTTTCTACAAGACGTAGATCTTCAAATAGTTCTCTGCTGCAACGAGTATAGTTGTCTTTGCCTGTGATTTGTAGTATGCCTCTACCTCTATACATCCAGCCTTCGCCGGACTGTTCTGGACCATTACCCATACGACTGCTATAGATTTTGTTAGCAATCATTTCTGGTTTACGTTCATACTGTGTTGCTAGAGCATCATTGGGGAAATATTTACCAAACAGCCCCCGTAGTGCTTTAGCACCGTAATTAAGATTTTCATTCAGTACAGTGAATTGAGCTGATTCGTGAGCACACTGAGCTACGAAACCTGCCACTCTAGCAGGGGTATTAATATAAAATCCTGGCAAATGATCGTGCATGGCATCATACCATGCCTGCACATTTTTATTACGTGGCAAACATTCTGCTAGTTTTTCCACACTAAAATCGAATGTAAAATATTGTCCGTCGCTCATTTCGTCTCCTAAAACAGTTTTCTATTCATTATGCCCCAGTTACGCATTATTTGTCCAGCTACGGCATTAGCTTGATTTTCATCTTTGCTGCCTGTGGACCCATCAAGTTTGTCTGCTCCTTTGACTAAACCTTGCTTAAAATGCACAAGCTCGTGAGCCAGGGTTCTAAAAATGTCCATTATATGTCGTTTGTATGTGTTAATAAAAATTTTGTTACGATAAGGATCAAAACGGCCAAAGCTATGATGTTGTCTGGCATCACGTTCTGTATTGTTAAAAACAATTTTTGGCACCCGTGGCAGATTCAACATATGCCTACATAGTTTTATAAACTTTGGCATATGTTGTTTCAACAGCACTAGATCTTCGTCTGTACCTTTACGTTTAATAACTTCTCTTACAAACATTATACACCGTATTTATTACGTTTTTTGCCCGGAACCGGCGACACTTTCTGCGTATCTGGTGTTTCTTGGCTGCGTAAATCACCTTTGTTAATATCTTTGTAGTTGGCACCAACTACTGCATAAGCATCCTTAAGCATTTTTTGTTCTAATTCTGTATAAGGGTGAGCAGTTTTCTTTTTGCCATGCCAAGTTTTTGCATCAACTTCGGGTTTATTTTTGCCATCTGCCATTGCTAGAGCAAGCCCTAGTCTATATTCTGTATAAGTGCTGTCTGCTCTTTCTGCATCACTGAAAATGTTAATGCCTGTAGATGGGTATTGTTGTCTTTTAGAGATAGAACCTCGTTTCTTTTCTGCTAATATTTCTCTTAACTTCATTTTTTTCTACCCCTAAATTTACTCTGTACCGAACCAGTCATATGTGGAAGTGTAAACCATAACTTGAACCAATCGGGATCACCAGGCTTAAGACCAAGATCACGCTCTTTTTGTTTTATAGCGGCAGCAGTGTGTGAAATGTTTTCGAGATTTACTGGTTGCAGACCTTTATACTCATTAACACCTGCTAATTTTTTTAGTTCATCTATGGTCATACGTCAATCATGTCTTCATTTTTATATTCTGCAATTGTTTTGTTATAGATAAGCTCTGCTGCATTGCTAAACTTATAGTTTAAGATAGTTAAGATTTTTTCATACTTTTCTTGATCTACTTCAAAACTTTCATTTATGTATTTAATACCCGAGTTACGCATGATATTTGCAACATCAGGATCGGACATTTGAAACCTCACTACTTTGCGAACTGCATTTAAAGACTTTGTATTTTCATTTACAATAACCTTATTTCCAATTGCTTTGGCTAATCTTTCCGCAACTGTGGTAGATTGTTGTTGTAATTGTGTTTGTTGTGGCTCCTGTTTTGTTGCCATAGGTTTAGCCTGGTTCGGTTCAGCTTTAGCTTGTATACCCATATTTTTTCTCGCTACATCCATTAGATGTCGAATCCAATCTGCTCCTAATTTTTGTACACTATATGCTTGACTCCAAACTTGGAAGGCTTGGTCGTCGGGCATTGTTTTAAGAGCATTTCTTAATTGTGTAGTGCTTACTCCTGTACCACCTTCATCGCTCTTACGTGGAGTTACATAGGCACTTACCTTAACATGTGCTAAGGGAGGAAATTTGCTGTATCTACCCTGCATTTGATCTGCTGTTTTTGCAACACCAGCTTGGTCACTGCCTACAGTTATAATAATATTGTTGTAGAATGGTTCTTGTTTAACTAGCTCGTATTCAATTTTCTTGAATATGTTGCCTACAGTTTCCTGTCCAGAAGCATCTGTTTGATTAGCTACTACACTTATAGTTACTCCCGGGAATAATTTTTTAAGTGTTTCTAACTTTGTGTTTATATCAATAGGATCATCTGGTCCTACTTTGTGTCCCACGAACACAAAAGGAACACCGCCCACTTCTTTGGCTTTATCAATGGCATAGTTAATTAGTTGTTCATGACCTTTGTGTCCAGCAAAGTTACCAATAGCTACTACCGCTGTTCTAGGCTTGGTATCTCCAAATTGACCAGGAGAACTCTTTGAAGCCATAGCAGACTTCATTTGCTGACTAGTAACTTTGACAAGACGTCCGCTGGGCATGTTTATAACAATGCCTTCCATGTTATTACCTAGAACATCCTTGCCTTTAAGTTTAGGACTGTCAATAATAGCAGAACTTAATTCCTGTCTAGCTTTGTCTAATATCTGCTTGGCTTGTTCTTTTTCCTGGCTAGCTCCGCGAGCATTAAGGGCAGCAACTAAACTTTGATCCATGTTTAATACAGGAGCAATTATTTTGCTAACATTTATGCCTTGTTGTTGTAGCTTGTTGGTCAGGATTTTTATTTGCGGATCGCTTGCAGATACTAGCTGTTGAATAATTTTGTCGGCATTTGGCACATCTTGACCAGTTGAATACTGTTTGACCATAAATGGAACTAGAGTCATTTGCTTGCCTAGTTTCTTAGGATCATAAGGTATATTCACAAACTTAAGACCGTCATCAACTTTTTCAGCCATAGGATTGTACATCATTTCTGCTTGTACAATAGTATCAACAGGTAGCTTCTTTATAAATTTGCTTGATGTTATTAGTTGTAATGCATCGTCGTAATTTTTTGTACGTGCTAATTGATCGCTACTTTGCCCCTGTCTAGTACCAAAGTCTGTAAAAAATCCTACATTGTCTAAGTATAAAGGTTGTGTAACTCTACTAGTCATAAAGAAAGCACGACCATTCTCGTCTCGACCAAATCTTATACCAGCTCCGTCTACCTTTAGGTTCACTGCTACACCGTCTAGATTACCACCGTTATCTGCAATTTCTTTACAGAGAGCAATAAAGTCAGCATCCTTCATTTCCATACTACTTACACGGCCATCAGGCAGTCTATTATAGATATGTTGAATACCTTGGCGTGTATAGTTAGGTTTAGCACTTGTTGGGTCTGCTTCTCCAACAGCTTCAGAAGTCATCTTGTAGGAAGCAACATAGTCTTGACGCATCTGCTCTATGTCCATACCTTCTGGCGGCTTAGCTCCGGTTGTTTTGACCATTAAATCTATAGCAGCCATCTTTTCAGCTGCGTCACGTTCTGGATCATTCTTATATAAACCTTGAGCACCTGGACTAAATGTTTTGTTTAGAAAACTACCTAACACTCTACTTTTCTCTGTTGGGTCAAGTAGTGTATTCATTACTTCCAATAAGCCAGTAAATGACCAGAACTTGTCAGTTAATTTTTCAGCAGCTTTTGGTGTCATCTTTACACCAAATAGACTTTGGAACATCTTACTAATGTCTTGTTCGTAGCCTGATGTTGGTAGTGCAATCATAACAGGCAAACCGTCTTGCATTTCTGGTTCATTAGTTGCAGGATTAACTACGGGGGTATATTTGGAACGTAGACCGCCACCCTCTTTGCTGCTTACAGCAAAACTAAACATTGCATCTTCTGTGGGCACATCGACCCAAGTACGATTTTTGCCACGACCACCTAGTTTGCGTAGTATGAATTCTCTTTTACTTAATACAGCAAAACTCTGTATAAGAAATTTATGGAACACACCCTTAATACCGGATTGAAGATCGTTCCAATCACTGGAATGACTAAATCTTGACCAGTCTGTGGGTTCGGGTGTATCTTTTTTATATGCTACAAATTCTAAGTCTATTTGAATTTTAATTGGCGGTTCATCTAACTGCCACAGGCTTGAAAACTGCTCATTACCACGCTGGTAGCCTAAAAATGTAGCATTACCAATACGCTTATTAAGATTAGACTGTAAGAAAGCATCAAGGTTAGGTTCTAGCTCTCTATCAACCATAGTGTCAATATCGCCAACCTTGGGTTTCTTTTCGACGAAAACCTTGTCAGGGATATCCTTAACATTAAAGAAATGTAGACTACTTCCGCTTAGAAACTTTTGACTTTTAAGTAATTTAGGATCCCATAATGGTTGTTTGTATTGACTTTGATAAGCAGCATTAATGCTGTGCAATAGATCATTTAATATGGGTACTATTATATTTCTATTTGTAATTTGAAGATTAATCTGCTGTGCAGCACCTGCACCGGGATCACCCCGCCAGCCTTTATCAGTACCAGCTGCTAGATTGCCGCCTTCAAACAGTTGTCGTAATTTCATATTACCAAGCCCTACAGCTCCAATAACGAGCCTTCCAGCGTGGCCCTGGATTATCACAATTGTGTCTAGCTCTAAATGATTTACGGCGATTAGGATTGGATTTTTTAATTCACATCTTTTT
>JACCDO012062613.1_pt1 | contig 32697 bp, 28 predicted proteins | sample 7446101 | NCBI WGS metagenome assembly JACCDO01 (sample SAMN15323440, study PRJNA562643) | freshwater metagenome | isolation source: river surface water | place: USA:Blue River Watershed | collected 2017-08-16 | reverse complement strand
TCATTTTATCCTATTAAGGTTCTTTTTTCAGGAGTACATTATTATTATAGTGTTCATGGGAATAGAGTATCTGGGAGCAGACCAACACTATCCTTAGAACCTTACGAAGTAAACCTAAATATCGTAACCGAGAAACAAGAAACGTTTGAGTTTGGTGATAAGGTTATGTATGAAGGGAATGTATGTTTATTCGTGGAATATGAAATAACTAATAGCAATATGGTTAATATTGTTGATAGATACTGTAGAGTTATTAGTGTACATACTAAAGATTTAACTAAAATACCGTAATTATGCCTATAAACAAAAGAGTGTGGATAGCCTACGATTATAACTGTTCTCTTGAGAAAGCTGATGAGATTATTAAAGAGTTTGACGATCTACCAGAATCTGAAAAGCAAAAGTACAGAGATTTTACAAATGCAATCGTAGAAAGGAATAGAGAAAATCAAAGAGCATCTCTTGAAAGATTCATTAAAAACGGAAGAAAACATGATACTGACAACAATAATAAAAGCGACTTATAGCTATAAAATAGAAAGGTTTAATGTTTGGTATAAAGTAACTATAACTAAAAAATAAATCTTAACCAATATCGGAGTGAGTAGCACAACACGTAAGAGGTAAGGCTGACTATTCAAATGTGCATTGATTAATTGGTATAACCAAGCCCCGCCCGATATTGTTTTAAACCTCATAAAATGGCGTATATTTATGAATAAAATTTAAAGTAAAGATGAATGATAATTTAACCACAAATGCTTCTAATGAAGCCGAAAGCCCCACATTTTTGGAAGGTGCTGTTATAAGCCGTTTTTCTCAATTACCGAGAAAAGGCTTGTTAGCAGACTTTAGCCAAATTGGTTTAGAGCAACTTGTAGAATTTAGAACAAATGACTTCTACGATTTGACAATATTTGAAATGCAGTTAGAACACATAAAAACAAGAGCAAAAGAATTGAACGCCAATTTTGTATTTTATCACATAGGTAGTAGCGATTTATTAAAGTCCGATACTTACCTTATGAAATTTACTCAAAATGACACACAATTAACCACTAACCTAAAACCATGAACCCAAACAAACAATAAAGATATACAGAGGATGCAATAGCTGCCGTGCTCCTTACTAATATTTTACTCTAGAAATTGGTAAGTTCGGACCATCATATCCGGCCAATAATGGTTAGGAAAATTGGCATTCTACTAACCTAGCCCTCCTCAATACTTATCGAATTTTGGAGGGCTTATTTTATATTAAATACTCTAACTATGGATATTAATATAAAACTGTATTTATGCTGAAAATTATAAGTTCCTACTAAAGATAGTTGTGCATTTCCATAGTGATATAAAAATCTTGAAGCACACTCTAAACTTTCATCTGTTCTATAGAACATTCCAGTACTTAAATATTTATTAGCAAAACCAAGACCCACTAAAAAATTACTTCTACTCTTAATATTTTTTATTTCGGTTTCCATTCCTAAATGAGGTCCTATATGATAGTAGCCGATGTTCATCATCATTACGGCAGTCTGTGTTGAATCTAAATCATTATAAGTAGATAAGGCAAAATGTTTAAATATAAAATCTTCTTTTTGATATACAAAATCAAAATTAGCATAAACTAAATCAATCATTCCAAAACTTTTTTTGAATAACTGAGTCACGTTTACACCTGCACCTAATTGTATTGCTAATGTGTCATCTTTATTTATATCAGTACCTTCTATCTTTGGTATGTTATATTTAGGAATATAAGGATCAGCTATTAAATCTTGTGACATAACTTTATGGACACAAGTTAGTAAACACAAAAAAATAAGTATAGTCCACATAATAGAGATTATACTCCATCTAGTCTTCATGGACATACATAAAATAAATTAGTACTGAAATATAAATCAAGAAATAAAAATCGTCCATGTAATGATGAATATTAATGTAAATACAATGAACGATATTTCAGTTATAATATCTTCAATTTTTTTAAGTTTATCAGGATTTTCCATATTGTTAAAATTTATATTGCAACTAAAAACATTATTATAAAACCAAGTGTTAAAACAATCCACCAAAAGAATTCATTTAGATAAAATGCCATTACTTCAGATCTTATTTTATCTTCAAACAACCAAAGTCCTAAAGTATATACAAAAGAATGCTTTGTGATATGTTTGTAGAATCTCCATCTATACCATCTTAAATACTTCCATTTGTTGAGAATTTTTTTTAATAAAAGCATTACTCAAATAACCCTGTTTTATCACAAAACTTTACAAATTCTTCCATGGTATCTTTTACATTACCTTTTTTAAATACAGAGTAGCAAAAACTATCATGCCATGCCTTATACTCTCTCAAATTAATTTCAATGGTTTTTGTGTAATCTGTTATTCTTCTATTGTTTAATCTTTTACCCTCATTATCTAAATAGTATATACTAAATTCAAATGTTATACTATACCATTCAACTTCAAATGCTATTAAATTACAAGTTCTATTAAGACCTGTAATTATATCTTTTGAGATTGGATAAGACGATATAAACTTCATTTTATTGGAAATATACTTGTATTAACATATCAGTTACACCTGTAATAGTATTTGCTGAAACATACGCATATATCATATCTCCAGCTGCAATATTTGGACTAGTAATAGTACCATTAGTACTACTAGCATAGTAGAATGTTCCTCCAGCGGCAGTTGTTAATGTACATGTACCTATCAAGGTTCCATTAACTGTATCATTTTGAGATCCTATTCCTTGTGCAGGAATTGCCCTTTTATATAATTGTACAGTAATAGCTTGACCTGATGCAGCTGACTGAATTAAGCTAGTTTGAATTCTTATGCCAGTTAATGTTCTTGGTGTATGAACAACATAACCTGCTCTATTAGCAGCATCCCAACCATTATATTTAACATAATCACCAATATTAACTGCACCTACTTTACTAAAGAATAAAGCTTGAGTAGAACTTCCACCACCACCGGTTGAACTAATAATTGGATTTTTAGGATCAGTATTATTAATTGTAATATTAGTACCAGCCACAATAGAATCTATTTTAGTAGAATCTAAGTCAAATATAGCTTGAGTTACAGTAACTCCAGCTCCTGGGACAACTTCAATATGAGTTCCATCAAGAAGTACATTACCACTTCCATCAGGATTTCTACCATTAACAGAATTAACTGTTCCTGTACCTCCTGTAATAGTAATATCACCTGATCCAAATATAGAGTTACCATTGATAGTTTTTAATAAACTCCACTCTGTATCTCCTAACGGACCACCTAAGTTTTTAAGAACTGAATTTGCAGCACCTTGATTCATAGGCATATTCCAAAGAGTAGTTCCGTTAGGACCACCTTCTGAAATAACATAAAATTTAGAACCTAACCTGTGTCTTACAGCTATTTGACCATAAGCTACTAATTCAAAAGCATTAGAACCACCTAAATTATTTGATGCACATTGCATGTAAAACCCAGCATCAACTTGACCAGCGTCTGTACCAAAAAAGTTTTGTGAGTATTTAGGATGTGAAGTAGGTTTAGTAAAAATATACTGCCCATTTAACTTTATAGGACCTGACATTTGAGAGGTTCCATCAAGTCTTAAATACGTAGAAGCAGATGTAGCTATAGATGCTTTAAGAGTTTCTAAAGCTTCTGTAACTGTAGAACCTGTAACTGTTGAATTGTTATCTATGGAATTACTGTTAAATAATGTTGCTATATTGTCTAATGCTAAAGAAACATTAGCACCAGGTACTAAAGATTGGTTAGTAACACTATCAGATCCTATAGGACCACCACCACCTCCACCTGTTTGAAGTTTATCTACAGCTAAATATATTTGATAGAGTAACTCTTCTTCTTGAGTCATCCCTATAGGTCTTTCTACTGCCATACTATTTAGATTTTAAAGTGTCTAATATTAGTTGTAATAACCAAATCTTAGATGTTCCAGGATTTGCCATAATAAATAAATGTTTAATTAATAACCAAAACCAATTTGACTATGATACATAATCAAGAAAACTTACAAAAATTTTACGTAAAAGCCCCTAACGAAGTTGTTGGTATTACTCGTAAAGATATAAAAATAGTTGACAACTTCACAGATTGCTTTAGAAAATTTGTGTATGCCTACTCTTATAACAAGAATATTTCAATGGATATTGAAACAAATGGTCTTGATCCCTTTAAAAACCAAATAACCTATATAACTCTTTACATAGAAACATTAGACAAAGAAAGTGGTCTTGTAGTTGTTTTAAATGTAAGTGGTTCTATAAATACTAACTTTGTTAATTTAATTAGTTACATAGAAAGGAATGCTACAAAGGCTAATTGTATATTTCATAACAGTAAGTTTGATCTAAGCTTTTTGCTTAACTACATACCTGATTTTAATGGTTACTTTCTAAAAGCAGTTACTTTAAAAGACACTTACATAAATGAAAAAGTATTAACTAACGGACTAAATTTAAGCTGTTCTTTAGATGAAACATTATTAAGAAGATTTAATGTTCCTTTAGACAAAACCTTACAAACAAGCTTTAATACCCCTACTTTAAGTAATGCTCAGTATGATTATTGTATAAACGATTGTTTGTATTTACCGGACTTGCTAACTGTTCAAGAGAGTGAGTTAAAAGAAAAGTGTTTAGTAGAAATAGCTAAATTAGACACTGATGTTATACTCCCTTTGATAGAATGTGAGTCTACAGGTATGAGGTTGGATCAAAAAGAGTGGATAGAACTGTATGAAAAGAACACAAAAGAGTGTGCAAAGTTAATTAAAGACTTAGCTACTATAATTGAAACTAATCCTACTTACAAAGCCCTTATACCTCGTGATAACCAGTTGGATTTATTCCCAGATCCAGAGAATCCAAAGAGTACTATTAAGATAAATTGGGATTCTTCATCTCAAGTAAAGTCTTTCTTTAATGCTATAGGAATTAATATTGATAACGTAGAAGAAAAAACTATTCAGAAGTTTCAATACGATCACCCTATCATAAAAACCTATATAGATTACAAAAAGACTAAAAAACTTACTACTACTTATGGTACCGGTTTCTTAGAGAAAGTAGACGAAAATGGTATTATACGTACTAATTTCACTGTTTCTGTAGCAACAGGTAGGATGGCATCAGGTGGAAAAGGTAGTTATAATCAGCAAAACATACCTGCTTCTGGAGGATTTATGAACTGTTTTAAACCTGTTGGAAAAGATTGGGTGTTTGTTTATGCTGACTATCCGGGTATGGAATTAATACTAGCTGCAGAGTTTTCTGGAGAAGACTCTTGGGTTGAAGCTATAAATAATGGAGAAGATCTCCATGGTAAAGTAGCTTCTTTAGTGTTTAATGTTCCTGAAAGTGAGGTAAGAAACAAACCAGAGTTCCTAAGAGGTAAAAGTTATAGGGATATTGCTAAAACAATTAACTTTGCAAGTATCTATGGTACAAGTAAATACGGTTTAGCAAACTCTTTAAATGTTAGTATTGAAGAAGCTGATAGTTTCTTAAAAGCTTACTTTAAAAACTTACCTAAACTTACTAAATTCTTAAAGGATTGCTCAAATTATGGTCTTAGAAATGGTTATATTCGTACAGCTAAACCTTATTCTAGAATTCGTTATTTCTCAGAATGGAATGCTGATAACAGTTTAATTAACAAGGCTTCTTTAGGAGAGATTTCTAGACAATGTGGTAATACGGTAGTCCAAGGAAGTGGTGCCAATATAGCTAAGAAAGCTTTAATACTATTACATGAAAGGTTAGGTGATCCTAATTGTGAAGTAGTGGCCAGAATAACTACTTGTATTCACGATGCTATTTACGTTCAATGTCCTAAAGAGCATGCACAACAAGTATCTAATATGCTAGTTAAAGCTATGGAAGATGCTCACAATGAAGTTCTTAAAAAGATACCAGCTAAAGGTATTGAAGCTTTTGTATCTGATAAATGGTCTAAATAATGAAAACACCTATTGATATTACAGGAAAAACAGCTAATGAGATTAAAACTGAGCTTCATTTTAATGTATTAGCACATTGGAGGGATCATAATTTTAGAGGTACAGCATTATTATGCACTGGTACGGGTAAAACTCGTATCGGTGTATTAGCTGCCGGAACCTTTATTAAAAGAACAGAATTCAAAACAAGGTGGTTAGTTGTAGTACCTACTACCAACTTAATAAACAACTGGAAAATGGAGTTTATGACTTGGGGGTATGGAGATTGTCTTAATAACGTAGATATTGTATGTTATCAAACTGCATACAAATACAATGCTAAAGATTATGCCGGTATAATAGCTGATGAGGTTCATACAGGTCTTAGTGAAGAGTATAAAAAAGTATTTGAAAACAATGTTTTTGTAAAAATCTTATGCTTAACAGCTACTATAGATGACAAAGATAAAAAGAATTACTTATACCATTTTGCTCCGATAATAGACTCTGTAACAACAAAAGAAGCTTTAGAATTAGGTATCATAAGTCCTTACAAGATTTATAATCTGGCTGTACCTTTTACCGACTTAGAGCAAAGAATGTATAACAAAGCAAATCAATCCTATAATATGTATGCTAATAAATTAGGGGGTATTTATACAGCTTTTCAAAAAGCTAATAAAGTTCTTGCTGATTCAAATGCTAATGCAGAAGATAAAAGGAATGCGGCTATGTTGTATAGAGCTATTAAAGCTCGTAAAGATCTGTGTTATAATGCTTTAAACAAAACAGAAACTACAAAAGAAATCTTATCCTTGTTTTCTGATCGTAAATCTATTGTGTTTTCAGAAACAATAGAACCTACCATGGAAATAAAAAGACACTTTGGTAGTTCTTGTGTACTGTATAATTCTAAACAGCATTCTGATCTAAACAAAAAAGCCATAGAAATATTTCAGACTAATCCAGATGTAAAAATAATCTCTTCAGCCAAAGCTTTAATAGCAGGATTTAACGTAGAAGGATTAGAACTAGGTATAAGGATGTCAGGAAGTTCTAAATCTTTAGATATGGTTCAGTCACTTGGTAGAATTACAAGATACGTAGATGGTAAGATAGCCATTATTATCAATCTATATGTGTCTAATACACAAGAGATTAAGTGGGTAGAAAGTAGGACAAAAGATCTAGAAACTGTGTGGGTAGATAGTCTAGAAGATTTTAAAAATTTAACTAGAGAATTTCAAAATTATCCACAAATTTAAGTATATTTATAACCCTTTAGACAAGATTGGAGGTGACCATGAAGAAGTAAGAATGTAATATTCATGTAATATTTATTGGTTTTTTAATGTTAAAATAATGAGTAGTGAAAAAGATAAGATAGATCCTATAAATGAAGGGTTACCTGAGATAAGCAATGAAGCTAACATACAGGAAACTTTTGGTTTAGTTGGACCTATAGACCAGGACAAAAAAAGGATTATAGACTATAGACCAAGTGCCTTTTCGGTACCAAATCTTAAAAAGTTAAATCTTACAGCAAATCAATTCTTGTACCTTACCCTAATATCTAAAAAGGACTACAACTCTTTAAAGGAGATGATAGTTCTTGAAAATAATATGGATAAGTTCATTGATGATTTGTATGAGATTTATCGTAAAGATTATGTAGATCTAAATCCTGAAGCTTTCATAGTTGATCTGCACAAAATAACAGAGTACATCGAAACTGTTAAAGTAAATCAAACCTTTAGTAAGTCTATAACTAAAACGGTAAAAGAAGTATCTCCTACATTTGATGAATTCTTTGTCAAATGGTATGATTTATTCCCTGTTGGGATATTTTCTGGAGGTTACTCTTTGAGAAGTAATAGAGTAGCTACCAAAGAAAGGTTACTTAAGTTTTATACCAAACACAATTTTAGTTTAGAAATAATCTATCAAGCTACCGAATACTACATAAACAAGTTTAAAGAAACAGAGTACAAATTCATGAAAACTTCCTTATACTTTATTGAAAAGGACAAGAATAGTACTTTATTAGACTACTGTGAAGATATTCAGAGGAGAATAGAAAATAAAGAGAACATACAAAATGTGATTGAGAATAAACCTAAAGTAGTAATTCCTTTTGGACAGAAAAGAGTATGATGACAGCAGAAGTACTAAAAGATCTTGGGCTCTGTCATATTAACGAGTCCATAGATGAGGCAACTAGAGTAGTTAAGGACAGAATGGAGGGTAGAAACCTTCCATTAAAAACTAAGTGGCACAAATTTAATAGAATGCTAGGAGGTGGTATAGATCCTGAATATGGAATTTATACTATAGCTTCCAGGGCCGGTATAGGTAAATCAGCTTTTGCTAACAATTTGCTGTTTAGTCTGTATGAACAAAACCGTAATGACGCAGATAACCTAATTACTTTGTACTTCAATTTTGAGATGCCTAATTATATGCAAATCTTAAGGGAAACAAGTAGTAGGTTTCAATATACTGTTTCAGAACTACTAAGTGTAGATAATCCAATAAACCAACAGGCATTGTTTAATATGAATTCGTTAAAACAATCACTTGGGCAGTACAAGTTTTACTTTTGTGAGCAAGCTTTAACTGTATTTGGAATTTACACTGTAGCACTAAGAGTTAGAGAAGCTAACCCTAATGCTAGAATAACTGTTCTTATAGACCACTCAAGACTTGTGAGAAATGATAGGGAAAAAGCTGAAATTGAAAGAATAGAGCAACTGTCTTTAATGATGGTTAGAGCTACTAAAGAGCTAAAAATACCTTTTATCTTGTTATCACAGTTGAATAGAAATATCGAAGACATAGCAAGAGCTGCCAGTTTATACGTACCGGTAGCTTCCGATGTATTTGGATCAGATGCAGTTTATCAAGCGTCAACTCATTTGATTATGTTACAAAGACCAGAGATTTATAATCTTCCTGTTTATTTAGATAATACAGATGCAGAAAATCTTCTTGCAGTACACTTTGTAAAAAATCGTAATGGTGACCTTGGATGGATTCCATTTGATGCAAATTTTGCAGTAAACAATTTAATAGAAAGAACAAATGGCTAAACAAAACAATCAAGTTGCTACAGCTTCTTCTGAAGCTATGGCAGTAGCTCAATCTAGTAACTCACTAGAGGCTAAGCTAGAAACACTAAAGAGTTACATTAGTTCAGGATTACTTCCTGCTAGTGTGGATACCCCTGAAAAGGCTTTGGTAATATCTCAATACGGTAAAGAGTTAGGATTAGATCCTATGACTGCTTTTGGTGGTATTTATGTAGTACAAGGTAGACCTAGTTTATCATCTCAATTAATGACTGCACTTGCAATGAAAGGTGGAGTAAGATTTAGGATAATTAAAGACGGTGCCAAAGTACTCAATGCTGAAGGTAAAGCTATTGATATTGAAACTACTATTGAAATTATCAGAGATGGTATAACAAACCAAGTAACTTTTACCTGGTCAGACGCTACTCAAGCAGGTCTTAACAATTCTAATGTGTGGAACAAGTATCCTAAGATTATGATGTATTGGAGATGTGTTTCTATTGCTCTTAGAAGATTTGCACCTGATTTATTAGCAGGTATGTATTCAGTAGAAGAGGCAGCAGAGATTGCCGGTATAACTGATAGACTTATAGTTAGTGAAGAGAACATAACCATAAACGTATAAAACAAATGGCAAAAGTAATAGTTACTAAGTCAAAGCTTATAGAGTTACTTGATACGGGCATGAGCCGTAAACAAATATCTGAAGCTTTAGGATTACCAGTTAACCAGGTTAACTTGTTAATTAAAACAGCAGGTCTTAAAGGTAGAAGAGCTAAGAAAATATCTTTCCAATTCGTAGATGACTCTCCAGCTTCTGAGTATGAAGTACCTCCTATCTTAGGTGTAGGAGTACAAGAGCAGATAGCAAATGCTAATTTACAGTACATACAAAATACTAATAATAGTGCTATCAATGCTGTTTTAAATGCTTTTGATACAGGTAATTCTATTAATGTAGTAGAGAGTACTAATACAGCTGTACCCAGTACTACTTTAGGTGAATCAGAAGAGGATTCAATCGAAGATGGTCCTTTATTTTAATCAATCAGTAAACAATTTTAATTAATCTATAACTTAAACAAAAACAATTATGTCAAATTACGGAGCAGCAATTCAAACAGCAAAAGAGTCAAATTCTTCACCTGTATTAGAACCAGGTATTCACGAAGTAAAAGTTACAAACATTGAAATGGTAGATATTAATACTGCTAAGTATAAAGGTCTTGCTATGGATATAGTTTTTACCAATGAAGATGGTCAGCTAAGAAAGAGAATATTTGAATACTCTTACCAAGCTGATAAAAAAGATAGTAAGAATGTTCCTATCAGTGCTGACGATCAGTTTAACAGATATTTATCAGTAGTAAAACACTTGATGAATAAAGCATGTGCTACAGATGATATTTTTGATAAAGCTGTAGCTACTGCAACAGATTTCAAATCATTTGTTTTAGCCATTAAATCAGTATGTGAAGGTGGTGAAATGTGTATTGTAGTAAGTGCCGATAGTAATAACTCTAGTACTATTGCTCCTTTCACAGGTGGAGTAGCTGCTAGAATAGCTGATAAAAAACTGTTAAGATTTGATCCAGCTAAACAAGGTAAAAAATCTGGACCGTTAGGAGCAGAAGCTTCAGGACAAGCATCAGAAAACTTACCTTTCTAGATTACTATGTCAAGTTATGGTAAAGTAGCAGAAATTTCTCTAGCTGATAACATAACTTATGAGTATATTCTTCATACCCTATCAAACGGGTATGAGGAATTACTTTATAGGATTTATCTAGGAGAAGAACCTAAACCAGGGGTAAAGTACTTCTCAAGGTTTAGTAAAGAAAAAACACCTTCATTATCCTTCTACTACAAAAATGGTGAATTAAAGTTTAAAGATTTCTCTTCAGGACATTCAGGGAGATTAGTAGACTTTATTATGGCCATGTACAATATTACTTATGTTGAAGCTTTGTACAGATTGTATCAAGATGTAACAAACAAGAGAATTGAAGTACCAACTAGAAAGAAATTACCAACTCAAGACAAAGAGTTTTGTAAAATTCAAGTTGTTGTAGACGAATGGAATGATAACTATTATGCTTATTGGAAAGAGAGATTAATAAAACAATCTACATTAGAGTTTTTTGAAGTAGCTCCGTGTAAAGAAGTTTGGGTAAAAGATTATGTGTACTATAGGAATACTTATGATTACATAGCATATAGATATTTAGTAAATGGTTTATATAAAATCTATGCTCCTCTTGCTCCAGATAAGAAAAAGAAATTTATTTCAAACACAGATAGTAATAAGTGTATTCAAGGTTTTAAACAATTAACAGGAAAGTCTAAAGTGTTAATGATAACTTCTTCTATGAAAGATGTAATAACACTGTACGAGTTAGGAATTGATTCCATAGCTCCTACAAGTGAAAATTCATTACTACCAGAAGGTTGTATAGAATACTTAGTTAATAAGTTTCAGTACAAAAAAGTAGTTATACTTTACGATAATGACGATCCGGGATTAAGAGCAGCTCAAGAACACTCAATCAAATATGGAGTACCTTATATCTCGTTAACAGATAAACAGTATAAGGATCCATCAGATTTAGTTCATGCTTACCAAAGTTTACAACCTTTAAGAGATGACTTATTACTTCTACTAAAACAAGTTTAGTATGATAGATGATTTAGTAGCTCGTTTTCTAGAACTAGAAAAAAAAATTTATTCAGAAAGTTCAGACTATTTAACATTAGATTTAAGTAAGATTAACAAAACACCTGTTTTATTTAGTTTAAGAATAGCTGAATTTGATGTGGGTTTTGGTCATCACTTTCCTTTATTAATAAGAACATTACTACTTATAGACTCAATAACCTCAGATTCTAGTATAATGACCCCTGAATGTAAAAAGACTTTACAGTCTAATCTTTATTTTAGTACAGGAACACCTTCAGAAGTACATCATCAAGATGTAACTCTTAAACAATGCTTTAGTATATTTTCTTCTAAAAAAACTTTAGTAAGCTTTGCAGGCCATGAATATTATCAAGAAAAATATAAAGGTAAAAAAGTTCGTGCTATTATTCATGAAGGTGGTTACGAAGATTTAATAGATGATTTACTTAGATGTATAGTTGTAGTAAAAGATGTTTATAAAACTCACGTTGTACAAACAAGAAAACTTACTAATGAAGGTGTAAATTTAAACGATTTAATTGGATAACATGGAATTAAGAGATGACAATCTTGATCTAAAGATACTACAAGGTAGTGAATCTTTAGAAACCCCTGTTCTTAAAGAAGTAGAAGTTATAGATAAGGATCAATTAGAAGTAGGAGATTTTGAATACATCCCTATAACTCCAGATCAATTCTTTATGTATGATGAAGAAACAGATGATCTGACTTTTGTTATACCTAATAGTATAATAAAAAAATACATATCTTCTAAGAGAATAAAAAGTACAACTGTAGTAGCGTGCTTAAATATTCTTACTATACAAAATAACCTTGTGCTACTGTTAACTCCTTTTAAAAACATATCAACAGCAAATTCTTTTTATTTAGTATACGCTAGTGGTAGGATTAAAAATAGAAACAGTACTGCTCAGTTTTGTCAATTAGGGATACTTAATGTAATTGGGTTACTTACTAGCAAAAATTGGGTTAGTGAGTATGATTCAAAAAGTAAAACTTACAACTTTAGAACAAAAGAGTTTCAAGTTTTTGACAAGCGTTTTAATGAATCAACTAGGCACTTATATAAAAATAAATATGATGGTATGTTTTGTACTCAAAATGTTTATTTTTATAAAAAAGCTAAAATAGAAAATGTTAGTGGATTGTTTAGTTATAGTGGAATTATAAATACAGGAATGCCACAATTATTTAATTCTTATCTTAACAGTGCTTGTAGAGATAGGGTAGATTCTATAATATCAGATTTATCACTACTAACTTCAACAGACGAAGTGGTAAGAAAAATAAATAATTATCATAGTATTAGAAGTGTTTTGTGGAGTAATATTCACAATGGTATTCACACTATTTTATCTAGAAAAAAACTTCAAGTTAATGATACCATCTTCTTTAATAATAAGATAAAAGATAAGAGTACAAAACCATATTCTTACATTTCTAGAGATACTATTATAGCTAAATACAAGTTTATAAAAACTAAAAAGATTTATGGGACTCCTATAAGAGATACTCCTACTACTTTACAAGGCATGTCTATTATTAATAATGATAGTTTTAACCGTCAAATTAATGATTATTACTCTAGTACAGAGCCCTTTAATTGGAGCTTTGCTTTACAATTTATAGATGAAACTATAAATGCTTTAATAAGAGAGCAATTCTTAGATGAAACAGATATTAATGTTACTGTTGTTGATGGAGAAGATTTAAAAACTGCGTACTTAAATGTTAATGGTGTAAAGTCAGGTAGTAGATTAGCTAATTCTTGTATGAATAAACATGAAAGAGCACATAAGTTAAAATTCTATACTGACATACCAGAAGTATTTTCTTTAGCTGTTTTAAAAAACATTCATACTAATAACATTATTAGTAGAGTGTTGTTAATAAAGAGTCCTGAAACAGGTAAAGTATACCATAGTAAAGTTTATGAAAACGATCCATTAAGTAAGACATTTACTGATAAATGGTTACAAAGAAACAATATAACCTGTTTCTATGGAAACGGAGTTGTTACTGTAAGACATCCAAAAATAAGAGAGTTTTATTATAGAAGTTTATCCCAAAGTGATAATAATAGAAGATCAGATATTGGAGATGTTACTTTCTTTCAAGGATATCACGCAGGAGATGGTTTTTTACCTTACTTAGACTATGGATGTATTTACGAAGATGCTTATATTAATGATGTTGGAAACACTAGGGAACTTAAAAGAATTAGAGAGTCTTTAGTAAAACAAGAATCACAAGTAAATCTTCCTAAAAACTATGGTAAGATAAAAGACATACCCGAATCATTAAGGTAAAAAAAAACAATTAAAATAATTTTAAACAGTCTAAATTTAATAACATGGCTACTTACGGTAATTTGGAAAATAATTTTAACACAACTATTAAATCTTATAAAGATGAGTTTAAAATGTCTGAAGGACATATTCAACTTTATAAAGATATAAATGAAATACAAAGACCTAGCCGTGGCAAAGGTCAAGTAACATTAATCAATGAAATTATTACTTGGGTTAGTGAAGCCTATGGTGACGATGTTAAAATTGATTACGATGAAGTTAACACTAACTTATACCTTACTAAAGGAAAGTCTGACAAAGGCTATCCATGTATGGTAGGTCACTTAGACACAGTTCACAAAGAAGTTCCTAACTTAGAAGTTATAGTTAAAGGTGATAGGTTCTTTGCTATTAGTGATGAAGGTCAATGTGGTGGTTGTGGTGATGATGGTAATGCTATCTGGGCAAGTTTAAGAATGCTAGAAGAAATAGATGTTCTTAAAGTAGCATTTTTCTCTGACGAAGAGATAGGATGTGTTGGATCAGGTAATGCTAAAATGATATTCTTTGAAGATGTAAACTTCTGTATACAATTAGATAGAAGGGGTAACACAGATATCATTAATGATGCTGCTGGTACTAAGATTACTACTCCTGAATTTGAAGAAAAACTAAAAGAGTTAATAAACTCTAAACCTAGTTATGACTTTAAGTTTGCTAATGGTTCTATAACTGATGTTAAGAAGCTTAGAAACAATGGTATGGAAGTAGCTAGTATTAACTTATGTGCTGGTTACTACAATGCTCATCAAAAAACTGAGTACACTTGTATATCTGACTTAGAAAGATCTTACCAATTTGCTAAAGATTTTATATCTTTAAACAAAGAAACTAGATTTGAGTTTGCAAAACTTAAGACTGATCCAAATGAGTTTAAACCTAAAAGTAAGAAACTTTTGTTAGATGAGGATGTTATTGAATACATGTTCGTTGGTGGAGAAGGAGATGGTTTAGAGCAAATTACTACTCCATTTTCAGATGATACAGTTGATTTCTTAGAACGTATGGGAATGGTAGCTGATGATTTCTGGATGGGGTACTTCTATTCTACAGTAAAAGCTAATAAGAAAAAGTTAGGTATTAAAAATACTGCCAAACAAACTTCATTATCTTTTGATTGTGACCATAAGTACATACATGATATTATGAATAGTACAAGAGATAAGCCTATGTACTATTGTAGTAAGTGTGGTAGAGAAGTAGATCAAGTTTCAAAAAACCATTGGTTATCACATAAAATGGATATTTAATGAATGTAAATTGGATTCCTTGCTGCAAGAAGGCTCTTCCCCTATTAGATGAAATATCTTTAGGGGAAGATTACCCTTCTTCCATTGTAATTACTAAAGCTAGAGCTGTTAAGTATTATAATGAAAAAGATAAAAAGTTACCACCTTCTATCTCGTTAAGATACCCGGATAGGGATCAGTACGGATGGTTATTAGATAGTGACGGTAACAAAGTTATAAAGAATAAAAAATCTGCAGGTACTCCTAGAAAGTGGGTAGTAAACCTTCAAGATTTATATTCTGGTAAAATGGGACACTTTCAAAGAAGTAATTATGTTAAGAAACTTAAAGAAGTTCTTAACCCATTTGTATCAAAAATAAAACCTTTACGAGATTATTGTATTTATGTAGCTATAGAGTTACATGATACTACATGTTCTGTCGATATAGATAACAAAGGAGCTTTGTACAACAAATGTATTTTAGATTTGTTAACAGCTAATGGAATTATTATAGACGACAGTATAGACTTTGTAAAAGGGGTATCAACTATATTTATTCAATCAAAACAAAAAGACCTAAAAATTAAAATCTATGGCTACAAAAGACAAAATTAGTGAAGCATTATTTGATTATTATTGTGAAGACTATGATAATCACCAAGGTATAAGCCAGTCCATGGTTAATTGTTATATCAATGAAGGTTTAGGAGCAGTTAAAGAAAAGTTTATTGACAAAACTTCTAAAGAAGAGAAAAAATCTTACTTTAGTTTTGGGTCATTAGTTGATTGTTTGCTCACAGAACCTGAAAAGTTTGAGGATAAATACTTTATTAGTAATTTAGAAGAAACTTCTAGAACAGGACTAGTGTTAACAGCAGAAGAATACATTATAGCTAATTACAAACCAGGTGGAATGTTCACTTTAGAAATGGTTATTGAAGACGCTTATAAAGTAGCAGGTATTAAAGGTTTTAGTCTAGATAGTTTAAAAACTAAATTAGATTATAACTTTATAGAACAATCTGTTAAACTTAGAGATTGTGGTAAAGAAATTATCAGTAGTAGTAGTTATGAAAAAGCTCTCAAGATGGTAAGTTCTTTAAGAAGATCTCCTGGTACAAAGTTTTACTCTAAACCTAAAGAAGAATATCCTGAACATTTCCTAGTATTAGATCAATTAGCTATGTACTCTATTGTTCCTGTAGGAGATGAAGGCTCTAATGCTCCGGTTAAGTTAAAAGGTAAAATAGATCGTTTAATAGTTGATACAGATAAAAAAATTATTTACTGTATTGACTTTAAAACTACATCTAAAGCTTTAAAAAAGTTTTCTGAATCTTACTTTAGATATGGTTATGATATTCAAGCTTTGTTTTACAAAACTCTTTTACTAGACGCTATTTCTAAAAAAGTAGATTTAAAAGAGTACGAGTTTGTTAATATTATAGTAGCTGTAAACAGTCTTACTTCTGAATGTATGAGTTATTATTTAGATATTTCAAAAGATGATGACTTAATGAATACTTTAGGAGTAAATTTAAGTGATTTGTACTATGCTATAGAAAATAATAATTTTGTAGATTATACAACTCATCAATTATTACCCGGAGTAAATGTTAATAGTGTTTTATAATTATGTATTCTGCAGACAAAGAGTTATTAAATGTTATCTATAAAGATAAGGTTTTAACAAAAACAGCTCTGTATATTTTACCTATTGTTGTAAACGATTCTTTAAAGTCGTTTGTAGTAAATAGTGATGTATTCTATAATTGTTACTTAGAAAAAAGTGTTTTAGATAAAAGTACTAGTAATAGACTTTGTTTAGTTTTTAAAAACTTAGCTTATGAAGACCATGTATTTTTATCTGACAATTTTGAAAATGAATTGATAGGTTTAATGTTTAGAATTTACTACATACCTTTTGACTATAGCGAAGATGTATTAAATATTTTAAATGGTAAGTATTCTGAATTAAGTTCAGAAACTAAAAATGTCATTAAAACCTTTTGGGGAAATCCTGTAAATATACATGACTTTACAGATTATAGGTATATAATTAGTAAAGGATTATACCCACAAGAATTTAATATAAAAAGCCATTGTAAAAGACTAAATATTCCGTACCCTGTTAAAGAAATTTTATCTAAGCCTAAATTAGTAAACGAAGTTTTTAAACCCTCAAAACTATATACCCTTGTAAATTATGAGTGATAATATTGTAATATCAAAAGATCTAAATGAAGCTGTGGAATATGTCCCAGCTTCTAAATCGTATAGAACTTGGATTAGAGTCTTTAGTTCAGATATAGGTTCAAGTCCTATTAATAGGTTTAATCAATTAAAAAGGAGGAAAAAAGATGGTAACAAAAGTTCTAGAGTATCCTAAGTTTGGTGGAAAAAACCAAGTTTATAAACCTAAGACAACTACACTTCAAGATGAGGAAATACTAAATAGAATGCTTAATGCGTTCTATTTATCCTCTATTGATAATGTTAAAAACACAAGAGCCTTACAAAGATTAATACCATACTACCTTCTATGCTATTACTTTAGGGTAGAGAAGGGTTACTCTTTACCTTCTATAAAAAGAATGTTTGGCAAGGTATGTCATAGTACAATAATAAATGGTGTTAAAAAGGCTGAGATGTTTTTAAAAGACAAAAATATAAAACAAAAATACGATAGTGTATTTTATCCTTTGTTTATTTATAATACCTTAGATCCTGATAAGCTCATGTGCTATGCTTGCACCAAGTATAAACATAAAAATGATTTTGTTTATAAACAAGGTGCAGGTAAACAAGCAACATGTATTTGTAAATCATGTAGTTACGTACAAAAATACTGTTAATATGTATAGAATTAATAGAAGAACTGAATTAGTAAAAATGATACCTAATACCTTTAGAGTTCAGAAAAAAATTCTTAACTTGGTATGGATTACTGTGTACAAAACTTCCTCATTAGAGGATGCTTTCAGAGTAATGGATGGTTATAAAAACAATGTTGTATTTCATATAGACGATACTATACAATGGTAGAAGGTGCTAGTAAAAGAGAAGAGCTTCAAAGGAAAATAGAGAGCATAAACTCTTCTATAGAGTCTTTAGAAGTAAGTTACAATGGTTGGCTTAAACATGAAGACGGGCCAAAAAAAGATTCAGAATTGAAAATCATTTCAGACATGATTAATTCAAAAATAAACGTAAGAGAAGATTTTATTTCACAGTTAAAACAAACAGAGTTATGAGCGAAGAAACACAAATGCCAGGTCCAGAAGTAGTAAAAGAACTTCCTGAAGAGTTAAAAGAAAAAGTACATCAAAAAGACCCTAATCCACAATTAAGCATGATTATTGCTGAAATTGGAATTTTAACTTTACAAATTGAGAGTTTACAATCTCAGTTGAAAGCTAAAATTGAAAAGGCTAATGTCCTCAATAATTTATAGTATACTAGATAACGAAGACTTATTACAAATTTGTATAATTCTTTGTTTTGTAGTGGCAATTCAATTTATAAGGGTAGTCAATTAAGACTACCCTTTTTAATCTTCTAATAACTCTTCTAACCAACCTTTAGAATCTTTTTTAGACTTCTTAGGAACGTATCCATCTCCAGATAAGTTTGCAAAATCTCTAAACATATTAGAGTAAGCATAACCTAGTATTTTATTTAAACCATTTACACCTGGAATCATTTTTAAAGTATAGTGTCCTATATTAGCTTTATCCCTTTTATTTTCTGATCCGGAAACAAATTCATAAGTTTCTTCAGCTGTGTTTTTAACTAACTTGCCAGTATTTTTAAACACTTGCATTATAGTTGTAGGATTTGAAAAGAATTCTGAAACAGTTAATGGATTTAAAAAGAACGTCATTTCTCTTTGAGATTTCTCAGCAATAGTGTATAAAGGTTTTAGTATTGCAGCATATTCATCATCTTCATCTTCCCACCCTAAACCGGCTAGAGCTAATAAGGTAAGAGAAGAATAGAATAAAATTCTAAGCTCTTTTGTAAGCATACGCATTTTATCATTACGCATTTTCATAAAATCATCTAGAGTAAATTCTCCCGACTCATAGGCTTCAGAAAATTCTGGGTTTTGTGTTAAAAACTTGTCTAAAGCTTTTTGAGAAGCCTCTCTACTTACATTTCTTTTGTACAAACCAAATGTAATAGTATCTGCAGTTAAAGCCAGTAGTTCTTTACTTGCTGTAGCTATATTATCTCTTAAAATCTCACTGATACCTACCATAAAGTATCCTTGGTCTATATCACCAGTAAGCTCTTCTACTTTTAAATCCCCAAATCTAGACCTAGCCATACCAGGAATCCAAGTTCTAAACTTCATTAGAGCAAACATCCAAGCAGAAGTTTGACCGGCACCTAAAGATATATTAGAAGTAGTACCTTTTACCTTGGAAGAAGTTTTTTGTATAATTCTGTACAATTTTACTTTTTGTTCTTTTGTAAGAGGCACATCTAAATTACCATTTTCATCTACAGTTATTAGATCATAAACACTTTTAGCATTAGGATCTTTTATTTTATTAAAGGTTGTTTTAGCACCTTTACTCTTAAGAATTCCATCAGAATCTACTACAAAATTCTTCATAACAGATATTATAAGAGCATTATCTACCATATCGTCACCCCAGTTCATAAATGAAAGAGCCTTAGTAGATGTTAAGTTCTTAGACATCCATGTATTTTTCAAGTCGTTTAAAGACTCCTCCATGAAATCCCTTTGTTTAAAACGAAAGTTTTGGAGTATAAGGTCTGTTTTACTTCCTTTTTTACAAGTTTTTATCTCTTTAACAGAATCGTTAAATTCATTAGATTTAAACCATTTTCCTTCAGTACCGATTATATTAGCATTGGCCATGGCACCAAATAAGTTACTTGCTGCAGAGGTTAAATCTAATCCTAGAGCTTGTAAGGTCTGATAATCTGAAACTTCTTTTAGAAGTTTTGTTCCTGATCTACCAAATATTTTAAAATCCTTACCTTGTATCTTTTGCCCGTAAACTATAGATTTTGTTATCTTTCTAAAGTTTTCAGCATTGGAATTAGCCATTTTAGATTTAAGAGCTTGACTTGTTATTTTATCTATGGCATTTTCTCCAAATTGATCTGTATGAATATTTTCTTGTTCTTCTACTATCTCTTGAAGTACAATAAACTTTTCTTCTACTTCAGACATTGTTTTGTAATTAATCATTGTTTGAGCCATCAAAAGTAAAGATGTACTTAAGTTATTACTTCTTTCTTTTTTACCCTTTTCAATCATTAACTTTTCAGACTCTTTCTTAATAAAAGCCTTATACTTTATAGAATCTTTTTTGTACTTTGAAAGAGCTTCTTTTTCAATTTTTAATTTTTCCTCTTCTGTAAGCTCTTTTTTAATAGGATCCAATCCTATAATAGGTATAGTATCTACTGTAACACCGTCTACAGAAGTACCTAGTAATGAATCATATTCTCTAATTTTTGACTGGTTTAGCATTGAATCTAATAAAGCACTACCTCCTTTAGAAGATATATTGCTAAGAACATCCATCGTAGACTCATAAAAGTTACCGACAAACCTAGTACTTTTTAATTTATCTGGACCAACCCATTTTATAAACTGTCTATTGGACTCTACATAAAAATCATAGTAATCCTTGAAAGCTTTGGTACTGTTAACAATTTCATACTTAGGATTTATGTACTTAGAAGGCATTTCAGAGTAAGGTTTAGGTTTTACGTACTTACTGTACATTTTTACTTTACCATCTATTGAGTAAGGAGAATTGGCATCCATAAACCTTTTCATTCTAGCATCCACTTCTAGAGAACCGACACCATAAATACCTTCGTAATAAGACTTTAGATTTACTAAATCCCTGTCATAAAGAGCAGTATCAGCATAATGTGTAGAAGCAAACCATGCTGTATCTTTGTTTAAAGATGCTTGTTTTTTATCCTCTTTAAATTTATCATTATATATACTTATCAAGTTTCCAGAAGAATCCATGATAGGAGAGAATAATTTATCACCGGAAAAACCTCTACTTTTAGCTTCTGTTTCAAAAGCTTTTGCTATAGGTACAAACTTATCAGTAAAGTCTTTTAAGTACTCTAATTTTTCAATCTCTGCTTCAGATATAACATCGGCCGCTGCTGAAAAAGCAGGATTTTGGTAATCGTTAAGTCCGTTAAATTGATCAAAAATATCTCCTTGTTTTACAGGCTTTAAATCTTTTTTACCTGTAACAGGGTCCGTTACATAAATATCTGGATGCAATCCTTCTAGTAAAAAAGCTAAGGACTCTCTAGCTTCGTATAAAAGCCTATTAACATTAGTGTTTAAGAAGGCTATTGAAGAGTCCTTATTAGGATCAAGTAAAACACCTACATCCTTTATAGATTCTAGTATTTCTATAGTATCTCTTAACTCTATTGAATTTCTTCCTGGGGCTTTTAAAAACTTATCTATACCTTCTACCAGTCTATGTAAATCGGCATAAGTTTCGTTTAATTGTATACTTTGAATAGCTTTAGTAACTATAGCTAATCTTGTTTTTGCTAAATCTTTGTATTGTTTATCTCTTAAGTTACTATTAATTCTCTTTTGTAGAAGTTCTTGTACTTCAAAAAGTTTTGTAAGTAGTTTGTTTACTTTAGTGTCTTCTGTAAGTTCTTTAAGTAAAGGTATCTCTTTAAGATTTTCTCTTACATCAGGGGATATTAAACCAAAAGCATCAGAGTTATAGTAAGTACCTATATTCCAATTTTTTATACCTGCTAACTGACCATAGTTTTCTAATACACTTACTGATATTGGTATAGCTCTATGTAATCTTACAGTACTAGCACCATAGGATTTTAGTAAAGTTTCCTTTATCCAGGCCATTCTAGAAGAAAATATATTTATATCGTCTATAGACAAAGAATCGTCTAGTCCTAAGTTTCTATTAGTGCTATACGAATCATAAACTCCTAAAGAACCATCACTAAAAACAGCTAAGGTATTAACTGAAGAGGCTGTGTTTTTATCTGCTATAACTACATTAGTGTATATTTTAACCAAAGGATCTATAGCTTTTAAATCTGAATGTATTTTATCCCTAGAAGCTTTAACAGAGTACAAGTCTGAAGAAGTTATGTTAATAGTGTTCAATACATTATCTTTAACAGCATCTTCATACTCAAAGAATTCCTCTTTAAATCTTTTACGGAATTCTAACATAGCTTTTGTTACGTCGTTTGTATTATCCTCAAATAAAACATCATAAAGAAGCTTAGAAGCTTTTTCAGCTAACTCTCTATTTTTTGATTTTTTATAAGAAGTTTTGTACCCTTTATTAAGAACTGCTTCTCTTACAGACTCATCAATATCCGTTCCTTTATTAACTATCTCAACATTACCATTTCTAAAATAAACACCATTGATTTTAGTAACACTATTACTAACAGATTGAATAGTACTATCTATATCATCAAAATCTTGCTGATTGCTTTGTATAGCATACAAAGGACCAAGGTATTCAGACATTGACATATTAGAATTAACCAACTCTTCAAGAGTTATGTAATTAGTTTTTTTACCTCTAGATAAGTTATCTATATCAGAAGCTAAATTTTTAAAAACAGAGTTACTATCCAAAGGTTCTCCTAAAGATTTACCCTTAAATAGTTTTTTAAGGAACCTAATAACTTTATTAAACCAACTAGAATTACCTTGTTGTTTTAAAAGTTCTTTTGCTATTATTTTACCAATGGCCTCTTCTTTAAAATCCTTATCTGAAGAGTATACGTTTTTGTAAGTTTTTAAAACTTCTTTATACTCTTTAGATCTTTCAACTGCTTCCATGGCCTGATCGTAAATAGGTGTATTACGTATCAGTCTAGTTATAATGTGAGCAACCTCTTCAGGAAGTACATCAGCACCTCTCATGTTGTTGTTAACAACTTGAATTAACTTATTAAGATTATCAGCTAAACCAAATGCAGTCTTTCCGGTAGAACCAACTTTAATCATTTCGTTAACTTCTTCTACCTTATACCCTAATTCCTCCATTAATGATTTTAATCTGGTATCTAAATCAGACTCTGGAGTTAGTTCTTTTTTATGTTTATATTCTTGTGAGGTATTAATACTACCATCAGGCTTGTAGTCAGTATTTATAACTACTTTATCACCTATAGTTACACTAGCTATATTACTTATATCCCCCTTTACTACTACATGTTTTTCCTTAGTTGTACTATCCAACCTATCTAAATGTACAACTTTTGCCTTTGAATTTCTTATAAGTTCTGACTCCACTTTTTCTATGTCAGATACTTTGGTTTTGCCATCAGCTTTAACAGTTTCGCTATTAGAATTATCAACTAAAAAAATAAAAATTTCACCTGTATTTCTTGCATAAGTCAGTGCATCTTTTAAACTAGCAGACATCCAAGAGGTATTTTCAATACTATGAGCACTAAATTTTTTACCTTTTAAATTTGTTTTACCATCCATACCCTTAAATAAAAGTAAGGGGGATATTAGTTTAGAAGCCTCTTTTAGTATATATTCTTTTTGGGAAGGGTCTATAGTATTAAAAGGAAAGCTATCTAATATACTTTTAATTTTATCTAATTCTGTTTTTTTATGACTACTGTAAAAGTTAGCAGGAACATTACCCTCATACTCATTCCATAGCAATTGAGCTTTGTTTTCTCCAACAGAAGATACAAGGTCTTTCCAGGCCTTTAGATTTTTATTAGGGCAATGTAACATATTATAATAAGTTTAAACCAATATATTGATCCGTCAATAAACAATTATCAGAAAGATTACACACATCTAAAAGAGTTTGTATTTTACCAATCTCTTCTTGTTGTTCTGTACAATACTTAAGAGCTAATGTATATAAAACATGTGCTTTAGAGCTCATAGCAAAGTCAGCTAATTCTTCACACTGTTTGGTTACTAATAACTCATGGTCCATAGCTGCCTGAAAAGCATCTTTACAAGAATTGATTTCTATCTCGGTAGAAGGTAAAGGTTTTAATGTAGGAGCTATACCATAGTCTAATAAAAATGACTTAGCCCATCCTGCATGAGTTAACTCTTCAGTAGAATATTTCTTAAATAATTTAGCAGTATTTAAGTACCCTTTGTTATCTAAGCTTAAAGCTATTTGCTCGTATAATCTAGAAGAATATTCTTCTTGTTGAATTCTATACTCTAGTATTTCAATGGTTTTTTTACCGATCATAGTAGTAATTATTTACAAAGTTGTTTTAATATTTCTCCAAGCTGATCTTCAGACATGTTATTTAGCTCTTCTATAGACGGCATACCTTCTATCTCTGATAACATTGTTATTGTTTTAGAGTAGTCACTGTTTTTACTAGGACTCTCATTTGTTTGAAGTGGTTTTGATACTTTTTGAGTATTTACAAAGGTTTCTTCTTCTTTATACTCTTCAATTAAAGGGGATGTAGTACCTATAAAATCATCGTCTGTTGAGTACTCACTATATTCATTAGTAGGTTCTTCTCTAGGTAATTCTTCCTTTTGATTAACCATAAACTCAACATTTATGGGATTATTTTTAAAGTACGCATTCCAAGCCTCTCTTAAAGCTTTCTTAGTACTTCCAAATTCTTTTACTACCCTATCATAAAAAACCTCATACTCTTCTCCTGCAGGTAAAGGAGTGCTATTATTAGGGTCTATATCAAAATTGTTCCATATTAAATATGGATACTTAACATTAGACTCTGCTAAAGCTTTCCAGGCAGGAGAAGTTTTTAATGGACAATTCATACTAGCAGTTGTTTTTATTAAAGTTATTAAAAATTACGGCTAATTCCTCATTACTTTTAGCATTTTTAACCTCTTTTATAACAGCTTCTATAATCTCTTTAGGAACTGAATTACTTATAGAATTACCTTTTATATCAGTTCCTTCCCCTTTAAAGTAAGAAATCATACGATTTTTTCTTTCTTCCAGACTATTTTCTACTATTGGATTACTCTTTACATCTTTACTAACAATCTCTTCGACAGGAGATGATTTTTCATCCCTAACTTCAAATTCTTTAGGAAGAATAACATTATTAGGTATTATAGATGAAAGTTTTTCAAATAAAGATTTTATAGTTTGTACATCCCATCCTGCATTTTCTGTACCAAATTTAGTAACTAAAAACTTTAATTCAGGGTGAGATTTAGCGTATAACAACATATCTTGAATACCTTTCCCTATTTGTTCAGGTGTTTTACTTTTCTTTTTTCCCGGTCCTTCTACTGTAGTTATTCCCCAAGCTTTTCCTGAGTCAGACAATCTATTATCCATTTTTTCACCCTGGTTAACCCATCCATTAGCTGTAGCTCTACTGGCAGACATATTAGGATATTTTTCAGGATTACCATTAATACCTAAAGGGTTACTACCAAATACAAAAACTTCATTAGGTTTAAGAGAATTTATATTGTCTGGAGTGTACTCTCTTTTATTTAAAGTACTTTTTGGTTCTGTTTTAGTACTTTCACTTTGTTGAGCTGTTTCTTGTACAATAGTTTCCCCACTTAAAGTACTTTCTAATACTTCAAAATCATCATAAGACAATTTATCGCTTGTGATAGTTCCATCTGTGTTATACTTTAAATTACCTTTATTAAGGCCTACTTTAATGTTAGGATATAAACCGTTAATTAGGTAGTTAGTATTATTTAACAATCCAAATACTTGGTATCTTCCGGTATCTAATCCAAATTTATTGTATCCTAAAGCTTTATAATTAACACCTTCTACCCTAATATTAGTTTGTTTGCTTTTTGCTGTAAGTTTTCTTACATAACCTTCTAAGTTATACTCTACACTTTTTACACTCTCAGTTTTAATAGGGCCTTTATAACTTAGATTATTTACTATATGAGTAGTTAACTTAAAAGGAGCTTCAGCTACAGTAAACTCTCCGTCAGGAACGTAGTATTTAACATCTGCTAAATACTTAGGGTTATTAGCATAAAATGTTTTTACAATGTTAGAATCTGTATTACCTTTTACCTTACTAAACATGTGTTTAGTGTAATCACTTGGAAATATTGTAAGTAAGTTTAAGTTACTTTTCTTAGAAACATTACCAGATTGTAAAATAGATAGTCTAGAAATGTCTTGTAATAAAGTTTTTAATTTTAAATCAGGACCATTTAAAACTTTTGATATGATGTTTACAGCCTCATCTTGGAGCTCTTCGTTAGAATAGTAATCAGATATTATAACAGAGTCCATACCTACTAAACTAGAACTAGAGTCAAATAAATTAGGTATTAATACTTTAGATAAATCTTTTACATAACTATTATTTTTATACTCTTCAGAAGAATAAATATCTTGTAGTTTTTGTGGTATAGTATTTAAGTAAGCTTCATCTTTAAATACCTCTTTATTATTACCCTCTATACTAACTCCATTTATCTCTATAGAAGACATTAATAAAGAGTTTGTAAAAGCTGTTACAGCGTTAGATAAATCCTGTCCATATAAACCTGTTTTAGAAACTACTGAATATTCACCGTTATTATAAGTTTGCTTATCATTAACTCTTTTTGAAAGGGTTTCTATATTAGATAGTATCAAACTTTTGTTAGAAGTTTCTACTGGGAAAGCTGTTTTAATTATTTTACTAACTTCTATAAAAGATCTTATGTAACCAGCAGAAGGGCTTAAAGATGTATCACTTAAAGCTTTTTTAACATCATTATTGTTAAATACTGTGTTATCTGTAGAAACCTCCAATAAAGCCTGTTCTCTTAAAATAAAGTCTGATAAGTTACCATTAACACCCTTACTATCCGTTGATAAAACACCGTTAAGTTTTGAAAGTTTTGTAGCTATTTCATTATAAAATTTGTAGTCATATAAACCTTGCACTAATGCTACTTTTTCATCTTGTGTTAACTCGTTTATTTTATTACTACTAATTTTTTGATCAGCACTTACTATTAGGTCTGATATGTTAAAATTACTTTCAGGCCCTTGAGAGTACATATACACTGTTTCTATTTTAGATGTGTCAATGTTATAAGTGCTTTTTTTAACTTGAGATAAGTTAATCCCTAGTAAACTTTCTATATAACTTGATAATTCAGAACTGTTTGGTTTCTTTTCTACACTATAAGAAATAAGTGGATTTTTCATAAAAGCAGCTGCAGTTTGTAAAGGAACTCCCATTCTAACTAAAGTAATCCAGGTAGAAGAATAATTAAACCCGGCATTTAAAAAGAATATCCAAGTATCTTTGGCAGCGTCAACGTAACCTGATAAGAACTCACCTATAAGACCTATTATAGAATGATTATCTAATGTAGTAGAAGAAGATAAATCCACTTCATTTTCAGAAGTTCTATTAACATCTAAATTTATTTTTTGAGAAGCTTGTGGATTTAATCTTAATCCTGAAGACATTACAACTGAATGACCGGTTATATGAGAAGCAGCTATAGAAACAGATTCCATAGCATCTAACATTTGAACCCCTTTCAAAGATGTTTTTCTTATGCTTAGTATATCTTTAAAAGTAGATTTGTTTTTATTGTACTTAGCAGATAAATCTTTTAATGCTCCAGTATCAATAGAAACCATAACCTCTTTTAAAGTAGAAGGTGATCCTACTATAGTCATTTGGTTTACTTTCATTTTGTTCTCTACAGCAGGTAAAGAATTCATAAAAGCAGGTCCAAATTTATCAAAACCTTCTTGTAAAGAGTTTACCTTATATCTTGTTAATAGTTTTTTAATTAAGTCTAAGTCTTCTTTATGGTGTGTGTTCATGTGATTTTCCCACTCTTCAGAATATTCTTTGTAGTACTTCTCCATTATTAACTCTCCGTTCTCGTTTTTAAAGTACTCTAAAAAGTACATATTCAACTTATCAACGTCAAAGTCACCACCTGATTTAGCCGGTAAATCTGAAGGAACAATTACTATATCCCCCATATTAGAAGGTAAGAATCCTGCTATTTCTAAGTATTCTATTGATCCTAAAGCTTGTGTAGGGATACGGAAACCTAAAACTTTAAGTAGATTTTTATCTATACTATGTAAAGGTACATTTTTAAAATACTCTTGGAAATGAGAAGGTAAGTAGATTTGAGTTCCTTTAACTACTCCGTTTTCATCTCTTAGTATTTTAAGACTACTACTAGAGTACATAGGGTCTTTAAAATCAGAATGGACTGATTTTAATCTTTTATAACCTTTAGGTTCAAAAAATGTATTGGCTGCTTGTACAGCAGATGTACCTTTTGTTTTAGCTTTTAAGAAACCTTTATCCATCATAGAGAATAAAGAGTATTCTAATTTTTCTTTGTTTACTAGGGCACTATAACCACTTAAGGAAGTTATAATAGCATCTAATGAATTAACAAAGTTAGTGGGCATACCTAGTTTAACTGCATTTTCTTTTAATGAGTTAACAAAGTTTTGGGCATTTTCACCCTCTATAGAGTAGTTACCATTTTCATCTGTTACTATACCAGAATCATTTAAAAACTTTTCTCTAAGCTTAAATAATCTAGAAGATAATAATTTATTGTACTCAGTTAATAACTCCTCGGCTTTTATAGTTTCACCGGTAGTAACATCTACCAAGTCCATGTCTTTTACTTTACCACTAGACACTAAAGGAGTTTCAATTATCTTTGTTATCTGAGAACCTATACCTGTTTCAGTATGTCTTTCAGGTGCTAAGTCTACTTGTATACCTAAATCTTTTAAGTAAATGTCTTGTCTAGTATCTGTGAAACTATTAATATCACCAGTTTCAGAGTAAGCAGTGTTTACGTAACCGTTGTTATCAGCTTGTATACCATACTTAACAGCAGACTCAAATAATAGAAAATCTGTGTTATCTTTTTCTAAATTTTTAACAACCTCATCAGCGTTTAAACCATAAGAAAGAGATCTATAAAGTGTCAAGGTAGAAGTTTTAATACCCATTACTTGAGGTTTACCTTCTTTAGCTATTCTGCCATAATGTTGTGGTTTAGAAGCTGATACTAGGGATCCATTAGAAGTTATATCTTTATAAGAAACCTCATAACCTTCTAACTCTTTACCATAAAAGTTATCTGAAGGTATTGTTATTGTCATTTCAGACAATCTATCAATAAATCTTCTTCTAGCATTAGCGTTAGAGTTTAATATCATGTCCTGAAACTCTGGATCATTATCCAACTCTTCTATAAGTTTTCTAGTAGCTAACTTTTCAAAATAGTAAGCTTTTTCTAAAGCAGGGGTCCATTGATCGGAAGCTATTCTAAACAGTCTATCACCATCTACTGTAATATAACCTTGTCCATCACCTTCTACTGACTCCATAGGTTTTCCAAAAGCATCTGTTACAGAAGAAGCTACTTTAATATCCTGAATAACTTTAGCCCCCATAACAGGTTGACCTCTAAAAGTTCTAAAAGATACTCCTCCATTAATTCTAGTAGTTACTTTATTTACAAAAGTTGTAAATTCTTTAGAGTGTAAAGTAGGTCTTTTAGTACCAACTCCAGCAGAGTATCTTTTAAAGTTATTGTCTAAGCTTCCATATTCATAAGGAGATCCAAACCATAATAAACTTTGTTCATAAGTTACTATAGCATTTTTAACAATAATACCTTCTATTGCATTCTTTATGCTCTCTTTTGTAAATACTATAGAATTGTTTTCTTTAGCTATGTTAGTGTCTATATATTGATAGAACATTGTTAGTAACGGATTAGATACTAATCCTCTTTCATAAATATCTTTTCCTTTTTTAACAAATACTTTAGAATCTACTAAATCATTGAACATATCCTCTTTTAAACTATTTAACAACTCTTCAGAAGATGTGTTAAATAAATAGTAATTAAGTTTAGTAAAATCTACTTTACTACCATCTCTGTAATCATCTATATTTAACCCTAGAGTTTTTTCAAGTAAAAGGTTTCTTTCTAATCCTTTGTTAACGTCATCTACGTAAGATTGTATAGATTCTTTTTCGTAATTAACATACTTTTCATAGTACTCTGAAAAGTAACTTTTAAGATCTAAAGACTCATCTTTAGGAAGAGGTAATATAAACTCTCTTTCGTTTGTGTTATCACCCGGTCTTAATACATGGTAAATACCTTTAGAGTTATTAGAAAGTGTTCTAAAATATCTATCATCTAGATTTAATTTAGAGAAAGGTATAGAGTTTTTATCACTGTCTTTTTCAATACCTTGGTCAATAAGCATTTGAACTTTTAATGGCTTACCATTTTTAAGTTTTTTATTACCCTCAGAATCAAACAGTAAACCTCCTTTTCTTAAAATCAAAGAAGCTTCTATTAATTCATCTGTGTACTCAGGAAGTCTTTCTTGTAATTCTTCTATAGTATTTGATTCGTTTATAGAGTCTACTTGATTGGTAATATAAGTTCCTTGAGAAGCAGAGTAGTTATTTTTACCTTCTAAAGTTTTAACCTTTCCGTCGTATCTAGACGGCACAAGGGAGTTGTATAAGTTTAGTAAATCGTTTATAGGTGTATTACCTTCTATATTGTAGATCTTATCAATAGAAGCTACTATATCACTACCTGTTTCTTTATCAGTATCTGTAAGTACTTCTTGACTAGGTTTGACAAAGTTTATAAAGTTTTCTGCAGCAGTTTTTAAGGCTTTGTTTTGAAAATCTGATTCTATAAGACCATCAAACCCTAAATAATTTAAAACTTTTAGTAAAGAAGAGTTTGCTGAATCTCCTACAGAATTACTGATAATTCTTAAATCATTTTTTATAGGAGATAAGTCTAAAACTTTTTTACCATTTACTCTTTTTATAGATAGGTTATTAATAGCATTACCTTTTACCCTCTTAATTGTGTTTATTCTTAGTAGGGATTGATTTTTATTTACAAAGGTACTGTCTTTAGGATTGAAAGATAAGAATGTGTTATCTGTTTTTACAAAAGCTTGTACAAAAGCATTTATCATATCAAACTCTTGAGATGTAACATTTCCTCCATTAATGTAATTTTCTAACCCCAGTTTATCCATAACAGGTTTTATGTAAGAAAATCTAGAAGATAAACCTCTTAGTCTATTGTAAATATCTCTCTCTGTTCTAGAACCCTTTAGTACATTTGATAGTGTTGAGTATATATTAGAAAAACTATGTCTTTTAATATAAAGATCTCCTGCATGATACTCAAAGTTACCTTGGGAATCAAACATAGGTATAGTCGATAAAAGTAATTTAACTAAAGGACTAGAAGACTTTGCCGGATTAGTTTCTATAGATTTTTTAGACCAAGTATTAGTTGAACTAGACGCTTCAGAATCTTTATCTCTATTATTATCATGCTCTTCTTCAAGCGTAGCTTCTAAACCGTAAGAGTTAAATTCATTAACTATTAATTCTTTTACATGCTCTTTATGGTCCAAAATGTACTCATATCCAGATATAAGGTTTTCGTAAGAATCCAATACATCTTCTGTCACACCTTCGTAATCATTAGGGTTATCAACTATATCTTGTAGTGTATCAATTTGAGTTTGGTAGTTACTAAATATTTGATTTAAGATAGAATCAAAACCGTAATCCTTTTTGGCTACTTTAAATCTTCTAGCAACTTCCTTAACATCTAAGTTTTCAAATATGTCAATCATTACTTGATCTAATACTTGTTTTTCTAAATGTAACTCTATTCTATTATTAGGTTTTTTAGAAAACTTTTTAAAGTTAGTAGTTTCAGTAGACTTAAGGTTTTTAAACTTACCACTAGAAATATCATTAAATAAATCTTTACTAGCACTTGATTTAAAGAATGATTGGAGCATCTTAAATCTAGAAAGTATAGTTCTTAAAGCTCTTAAAAGTTTATTTAATAACCCTTCATTTAATCTAGTAGTAGCATATTGAGCGTATGCTTCTGCTAAAGCCTCTTCAACTTCTGTTCTTCCTTCTATTGTGTTTAAATCTGAAGACATGTTGTATTCTTCTTTGGCAGCCTTTAAGAAAGAAAGCTTTTCTTCTTCTGAAAAAGCTAAATCAAATACAGCGTGGAAAGCTTCGTGAAATGCCGTTCCTTCTATAGCATCTAATGCTATATTAATAGCACCGTCATAATAACCCCAAGCATCTAATAAAACACCAATTTTATTTAGTGGTACACCGGGAAGTAAAGAAGCAACTTTTTCAATTTCTTTTTTAGATATTGGTTTTCTACTCTTTACATTTAACTTTTTACTTCTTAAAGTTTTTGTTTTACCAACTATAGGTAAAGGTTTTTTACCTGCTTTAGAACTTGTAGTAGTGTTGTTATACGTTTCAGGGTAGTTTAGTAC